>VOFC01004620.1_pt1 | contig 139756 bp, 184 predicted proteins | sample 5384161 | NCBI WGS metagenome assembly VOFC01 (sample SAMN12384722, study PRJNA508395) | human gut metagenome | isolation source: healthy gut B | host: Homo sapiens
CCGCCGCGCAAAGATTCCATAGAAAGCACTGTGGCACGCAAACAACGATGTTCCGAAAGAATACGTGCCGCATATTGGCAAATATCTTCGCCCGGCACACATACAATTTCCTCCAATCCCGGCATTTCAGTCATTAGTTTTTTTTTCAAGAGTCTCCATGAAAGATGGTCAGAACTGCCTTCGTATTCGGCAAAGTCCACCCTAAAATTAAAATCTCCGCATGAAAAAAACGCGATTCTTCACCTATGACTATGCCGTTAAAGTTCAAATTGCGATATGAATGCTTTGCCTTTCTCTTTCAGAAGCACCACATACACCTCTTCGTCGCTTACCACAAATTTTCCATCGCATGCCGCAGCATAAAGCCACCGTTTTATATCGACATCGGGGATCTCGCGGTTCAACATTCGCTCAAAATTTACGATTTGTCAAATGCAGCCTCGCTCAAAGCGGCTGTATCAACAAGAATCGCCCTTTTTATGTTTTTGTTGTCCATATACATGTTGTTTTACTTAAAGAAACGGTTCGAGAAAATGGAACATCCAACCTTGGAAGTTCTTCCACGCCGAACGCTTATGCCAATACTCATCCGTCAGAGGCACACAATTTTCGCGCTTGTCCCTTTCAAAAATGGAACGTAACTCGGAAGTTGTGCATTCGTCCAGGACAAGAAGATTACATTCATAGTCATATGACAAACTGCGGGCATTGAGATTAGCAGAACCAAGGTAACTGTAAAGACCATCCACCGTCATTATTTTGGAATGATGGAAACCGCCGCGATAATAATAGACCTTGGCACCACGCTTCTGCAGTTTGCGCACATTATAATCCACAACTCTCGGCGTTATAGGGATGTCGCTGTTCTCGGAAACCATTATTTCCAAATCAACCCCGCGATTTATCGCTTTTTTCAGAGCCTTGCGCAACTTACGATTGAGAGTAAAATAAGGATTTACTATTTCTATGTTCTTTTGTGCGGAATTAATTGCGTGCACAGGTTTCCCTTATAATCTTGGGGCTTTTCACCGGCTCGCGGTTAACTACCGCGATGACTTTTCCGCCGTTGTTTCCGCATGTATCCATTTTCAGCCCTTCGAGAACCGTATCGTTTTGGGTTATGGCGCGTGGAAAATATTCGTTTCCTGCTACATTTTGTTTGGCAGTCTTATTCCACATTCGCAAGAATATGTTTTGGAAATCACCAACCACGTCTCCTTCAACGCGCATGTGCATGTCGCGCCAATTACCTACCTGTTTCGTACCGTTTATGTAGTAATCGGCAACGTTCATACCGCCTGTGTAAGCAATCTTTCCGTCTATTACAACAATTTTCCTGTGATCGCGATGCAAAGCATAGTCAATCCACGGAAAACGCATGGGATAGTATTCGTAAATTTCCAGACCTTTCGAACGGAGGTCGCGGAGTTCGTCTTTTTTTATGGGTTTGTTGTTCGAAGCATTGCCGAATGCGTCATAAAGCACACGCACCTGCACGCCCTCGGCTGCTTTTTTTTTTTTTCCAAAAGTTCAAACAATGCGCCGGCAATGGAATCGTTGCGAAAATTAAAATACTCGAGATGCACGGAATGGCGAGCCTTGGAAATGGCGGCAAACATGTCCTTGAACTTTTCTTTTCCCGATGTCAGGAGAACAAGACTGTTGTTGCGCGAAATATTTATGTTTTCGCTTTCAAGGTAACGCGCCATTACCGAATCGGAACGCTCTGCGGTCTGCGCATAAGCACACACAGAAACAAGAACAAGTATTACAACGGTTGACAGCTTTTTTCACTTTTCCTCTCTTATGCCTTGTCAAATCATTGTTCTGAAGGAATCTACGATTCCCATCAGTTTCCCGTTTTCGTCAACCACGAGTACGGCGTGAATTTTCCTGTCCTGCATGATTTTTTTCCACCATGCTTATTTTCGTATCCGGGCTTATGGTTACGGGATTCTTGGTCATGATGTCCTTAACCGAGAGAGTAAAAAAACGATTCTGCGAACTTTCCATGGCACGTCGCACATCTCCATCGGTAATTATGCCTTCCACCTTTTCCGTCCTTGTCGTTTATCACGCAAAGTCCGAGACGTCCTTTGCTTACATGAGTTACCGCTTCGCCCAAAAGCATGTCGGGCGAAACCACGGGCAGATTGTCTTTCTGCATAACGTTACGCGCTTTTGTAAGCAGGCGTTTGCCGAGACTACCTCCGGGATGAAAACGCGCAAAGTCCTGCGCTTTGAAATCGCGTGCCTTCATCAGCGCGCATGCAAGCGCATCGCCCATTGCAAGAGTCGTGGTTGTTGACGTTGTGGGGGCAAGTCCGAGCGGTTCTGCCTCTTGTTTCACGGGCACGGTTATGTGAACGGTGGAATTTTTGAGCCAGAAGCGACTGCGGATTGTTGCTTATGCCTATGATAGGAATGTTTTTTTCATGAAAATACGGCAGTATGCGCAGCAGTTCATCGGTTTGCCCGCTGTTGGATATGGCAAGCACAATGTCATCCGAACCGCAAACGCCCAAATCTCCGTGATAGGCATCAAGCGGATTCATGTAGAAACTCGGAGTTCCCGTGCTCGAAAGCGTGGCTGCCATTTTCGCGCCTATATGTCCGCTCTTGCCCACTCCCGTTACCACAAGTTTTCCTTTGCATGAGAGTATGAGATTGGCGGCTGCCTCAAAATTTTCGTCAAGATAGTTTATCTGATCAATGATTGCCTGAGCTTCATCGCGCAGACACTGCGCTGCTATTTCAATACATTTCTTGTCAAACATCTGCCAACTGATGCTATTAATTGTTCAATATGTTTTCTATCACCCCTTCAAGGTCTTCGAGCCTCAACATATTTGGACCGTCGCTCAGTCCTTTGTCAGGATCGGGATGAACCTCGAAAAAATATCCGTTAGCTCCGAAAGCATTTTGCCGCCATTGCCATCATGGGAATAAACTCACGGTTTCCGCCGGTTTTTCCTCCCGCAGCTCCGGGACGCTGCACCGAATGAGTGCAGTCCATTATGACGTTTTCGGCAATGGATTTCATGTAAGGGATGTTGCGAAAATCCACAACGAGATTGTTATATCCGAAACTGTTGCCGCGTTCTGTGAGCCAAACTTCCTTAGCTCCCGCAGCCACGGCTTTTTCATAGGGATATTTCATGTCTTCGCCCGAAAGAAACTGCGCTTTCTTGATGTTCACCGTTTTTCCCGTCTTTGCAGCCGCAACTATAAGGTCGGTCTGGCGGCAAAGAAAGGCAAGGAATCTGAATTACGTCCACAACTTTGCCCACAGGTTCCGCCTGCATGCTTTCGTGTATGTCGGTAAGAACTTTCAGTCCGAAATCTTTTTCACTCCTGCGAGAACTTCCAGTCCTTTCTCAAGTCCGGGACCGCGATAAGAAGACAGCGAGGTACGGTTAGCCTTGTCAAACGAACTTTTGAAAATAATGTCGATGCCGAAAAGCTTGTTCAGCCTCACAAGTTCGGCTGCCACCGCTTCGGTAACTTTTTCGTTTTCTATTACGCAAGGACCTGCTATGAAAATATTCCTCATTACAATGTTATAGAATTCACATTTTTTATTTACGAACGCAAAGTTAGCCATTTTTTGCGTTTCCCGCTGTAGTTTTCACAATAACTTGCTTTGGCAGAGCCGCGAAAAAGCGTCCCTAAGCTCCGCACGCAAAAACACAACCGTCGTTGCCGAAAATTCACAATGCAATTTGCCGCTTATGCAGTAAATAATTTTTCGGCTTTGCCGCATTTGAAAAAAACACATGGCTTATATTCAAAAACACAAGCCATATATTTTTAAAATAAAAGGCACTTGTTTTGAAATATATGGCTCGTATTTTTCGACATTCGGGGACTCTTGATTTTCAGAACGTTATATTTTCAAAAAATTCCCTCTTCCGAAAATTCGGAATACCGTTACTTTTTCTGCGTTTCCGTCTTTTTGCAGAAAAACATGAAAGCCGGCAATTAAAATTCTATTGTTTCATTCCGGGGAACAGACGCGCTATATATTTTCCTATAATATCGAACTCGATATTTACCACACAGCCCACCTTGAGTTTGCCAAGGTTTGTAATTTCCGAGGTGTAGGGAATTATCGAAACCTTAAACGAATTGTCTTTCACGTCGTATGCCGTAAGGCTCACGCCGTTCACGGTTACAGAACCTTTCTCAACCACGGCATATCCCTTGGGCAGGTCGTCGCTATCGCCTTCATACGAAAAAGTAAGCACCGTGCTTCCCTGGGCATTCTCTATGGCAACGCATTCAGCCGTGCGGTCCACATGCCCCTGCACAATGTGTCCGTCAAGCCGCGAACCCGCAATCATGGAACGCTCCAAATTCACATAATCTCCCTCTCTGAGCAATCCGAGATTGGTGCGTTTCAATGTTTCGTCCATTGCCGTAACGGTATAAGCGTCTTCCGTGATTCCGTCAACGGTAAGACAGGTGCCGTTGTGGGCTATGCTTTGGTCAATCTTCAACTCCCAACCTTCGGGACGCTTAAAGGTGAATGTGATGTTCTTTCCTGTTCTTTGCTCACCGAGCATAGGGGTCATAGTCTCTACAATTCCTGAAAACATGGCGGTAAAATCTCTGTTTTTTGTTAAATATTTCGTCTGCAAAATTAGTTGTTTGGTCGGTTTGCACAATGATTTGGTCGATTATTTTAGGGAAAGAGAATTTCCGGTTGCGCATAAAAAGCCTTTTCATCAATATTTTTGCAGCAAACAAAACAACTATCAACAAAACAACGATGAACAGACTTTTGAAAACGTTATTCATTATGTTTCTGCCAATGCTCGCAGGCACGGCAATCTCTGCACAGGACACAAAAGTATGGTCTCTGCAAGAATGCCTGAACTATGCCACGGAAAACAACATCTCCGTGAAAAAGAGCAAAGTCAATGAAGCATCAGCCGCCACCGATTTAAGTCAGGCAAAAGCCGCATTGCTTCCGAGCCTTTCGGCAAGTATGACACAATCTGTCAATTATCGTCCGTTTCAGGAAACGGCAGGCAATTTCGTGAACGGTTCCATAACCTCGAGCAGCAGCAACAAAGCCACCGAAAGCGGCAGCTACGGCATAAATGCACGCTGGAACGTGTGGAACGGAGGCATAAACCAAAACACAATAAAGGCACGCAAATCAGACCTTGCCGTGGCAAAACTCCAGACACAGGTTGAAGCCAACACCATACAGGAACAGATAATGCAATATTACGTTCAGATACTCTATTCCAAGGAAGCGGTGAAAGTGAACAAGAACATATATTCCAAAGACTCGCTTACCTACGTTCGCGGAGAGGAAATGCTGAGACACGGAAAGATGAGCCGCAGCGAAGTGAAGCAACTCGAAGCTGCCAAAAACGAATCGCAATACAATGTGGTCAATTCCCAAACAGTGGTTGACCAATATCTTTTGGAACTTCGCCAACTTCTGGAACTGCAACCGGGAAGCAGTATGGATATTTCCACCGTTAGCATTGACAACAACGCAGCCCTTGCCAACATTCCGGCAAAACTTGATGTCTACAACGAAGCACTTCAAAACCGTCCCGAAATACTTATGGGCAAAGAGAGCATAAACGCTTCGGATTTGCAACTGAAAATAGCCAAAGCAGGCTACATGCCCACCGTAAGTCTGACAGCAGGAATAGGAGATAACCACATGACCGGAACACAAAACAACTTCGGAAACCAGATGAAGTACAACCTGACGGGAAGCGTGGGAGTAACACTCAGCATTCCCATACTTGACAATCGCGAAGCCAAAAGTGCTGTGGAAAAAGCCAAATACAGTCGCACAACAGCAGAACTTGACCTGCAGGACAAGCAAAAACAGCTTTACAGTTCCATTGAACGTTACTGGCAAAACGCCACTAGCAACCGCCAGAGGTATATTGCCGCACAAAGCAACGTGAACAGTCAGGAAGAAAACTATAATTCCATTGCCGAACAGTTTAAGGTGGGACTCAAGAACGTGGTGGAACTCACCACAGCCCGTACAAGTTTGTTGCAGGCCGAACAGGAAATGCTCGAAAGCAAATACACCACTGTTTTGAACACACAACTTCTGAAATTCTACAGCGGCGAAAACATCAACATCTGAGAATAAATAAAAACATAAAGAATATCATGACTAAGAAAACGAAAATCAAAATCACGGCAATAGTGGCAGTGGCTGTAATTGCCGTAATAGCCATCGTAAATCTCGCTTCAGGGAAAAAAACAAAGGCGAACTCAACATCATTTACGAAACATCGAAAGTGGAACCTGCCACAATCAGCACCACCGTTACAGCAACCGGCACAATAGAACCGGTAAACGAAGTAGAAGTCGGCACACAGGTGAGCGGCATTATCAGTAAGATTTATGTGGATTATAACAGTATTGTGAAAAAAGGACAGGTTATTGCCGAACTTGACCGCACAAATCTCGAAAGCGAACTGACAAGCGCAAAAGCAAACCTCACCAGCGCAAAAAGCGAACTCAACTATCAGACAACAAATCTGAAAAGAGTAAAAGAACTCCACAAAAAAGGATTCGTAAGCGACGATGAATACGACACGGCTCTGCTTAATTACAACAAAGCCCTTGAAAGTTATAAGGGACAACAACAAACCGTGAGCCGTGCACAGACAAACCTCGGCTATGCAACCATTACTTCGCCAATAGACGGTGTGGTTTTGAGCAAAGACATAGAAGAAGGACAAACAGTAGCCTCAAGTTTCAGCACACCTACGTCTTTTCACCATTGCTCATGACCTTACAGACATGCGCGTAATAGCAGACGTGGACGAAGCCGACATAGGTGAGGTGCGCGAAGGGCAAAGAGTAACATTCACTGTCGATACTTATCCCGACGATACCTTTGAAGGAACAGTTACTCAGGTACGTCAGCAAGGCGAAGAGGAAAGCAATGTCATTACCTACGAAGTCGTTATTTCCGCACCCAACAAAGAATTGAAACTAAAGCCGAAACTTACGGCAAACGTCAATATCTACACAAAAGAAGTGAACAATGTTCTAAGCGTTCCCTCAAAAGCCCTGCATTTTACCCCTACAAAAGAAACGACAAACAAAGGCGAGAAAATAAAAGACTGCAACGGTGCGAACAAAGTATGGACCAAAGAAGGCAACGTGCTTAAAGCATATTCCGTGAAAGTAGGAATGACCAATGGGATATGTACTCAGATTTTAAGCGGAGTGAAACAAGGAGCCGTAGTAATTACCGGTTCGAAAGCACAGGCAGAAATGAACGAAGAAGCAGACAATGCTAACGGAGACGGAGAAAGAAGTCCGTTCGCTCCAGGTCCGAGAGGCAAAAACAACAAGAAAGGTAAATAAGACCATGGACTATTCAAACAACAGGGTCGTAATAGAATTGCGCAATGTGAAACGCGAATTTCTCGTAGGCGAAGAAATCGTCCACGCCCTGCGGGGAGTATCGTTCAAAATTCATGAGGGGGAATTTGTTACCATAATGGGTACATCCGGTTCGGGAAAGTCCACTCTGCTTAACCAGCTTGGATGTCTCGACACCCCCTTCAAGCGGTGAATATCTTCTCGATGGAGTTCCCGTAAGACAAATGAGCCGCAACCAACGCGCCATACTGCGAAACCGTAAAATAGGATTCGTATTTCAAAACTACAACCTTCTGCCGAAAACAACTTCGGTGGAAAATGTAGAACTGCCATTGATGTACAATCCGGCTATAAGTGCAAAAGAAAGATTTGACCGCTCCGTGAAAGCGTTGCAACGTGTGGGGCTTGGCGACAGGCTTTACCACAAAAAGCAACCAAATGTCGGGCGGACAAATGCAAAGGGTTGCCATTGCCAGAGCATTGGTAAACAATCCTTCGGTTTTACTTGCCGATGAAGCCACGGGAAACCTTGACACCCGAACTTCATTTGAAATTCTTACTTTGTTTCAAGAGCTACATTCCGAAGGCATGACAATAATTTTCGTAACCCACAATCCTGAAATTGCCTCATATAGCAGTCGGACCATTACTCTTCGCGACGGGCTTATACGTTCCGACAAGCTGAACGACAATATTCTCTCCGCCGCAGAAACACTGAATACATTGCCTGTACCTAAAGACGAATAAGACATGAATGTTCAAAATCTTTTTCAAATAGCATTCCGCGCAATTGCCGCCAACAAATTGCGCTCTTTTCTTACAATGCTGGGAATTATAATCGGTGTGGCATCGGTTATAACAATGCTTGCTATCGGACAAGGCTCAAAAAAGAGCATACAAAAGCAAATTTCCGAAATGGGTTCCAATATGATTATGATTCGTCCCGGACAGGACAACGGACCCGGCGGTGTGCGACAGGATGCAAGCGAAATGCAATCGCTGAAGTTGAAAGACTTTCAATATCTCGTTGACAATGCCAAATATCTTGCAGCCATAAGTCCAAGCGTCAACAGCTCGGGACAATTCATATACGGCAACAACAATACCCCGTCTACGGTTTACGGCATAAACAACGATTATCTGACCATTCGTCAACTGACAATAGAAGAAGGAGACAAATTTACCGATGACGATATAAAGACCAGTGCCAAGGTCTGTATTATTGGGAAAACCGTAAAGGATAACCTTTTCCCTGGCGGAAGCGATCCGTTGGAAGAGTAATAAGATTCAACTCAATACCAATGAAAGTAATCGGAGTTTTGAAATCAAAAGGATACAACTCTTTCGGAATGGACCAGGACGATGTAGTACTTGCCCCCTACACCACTATTATGAAACGAGTTTTGGCCGTTACATATCTTCAGGGGAATAAATGCTTCGGCGCTTACCGAAGACATCACAGACGAAGCCATTGAAGATATTTCAAATCTGTTGCGTGAAAGCCATAAAATAAAGAAAGGCGAAGACGGAACATACGATGATGATTTTACAATCCGCTCCCAAAAAGAACTTTCCACAATGATGAATTCTACGAGCGACCTCATGACCACTTTGCTTTTGGTTGTGGCATGTATTTCTTTGATTGTTGGCGGTATTGGCATTATGAATATTATGTACGTATCAGTTACCGAGCGCACAAAGAGATTGGTCTGCGTATGTCGGTAGGGGCACGCGGTATTGATATTCTTAACCAGTTTCTCATAGAAGCAGTATTGCTTAGCGTTACAGGCGGCCTGATAGGAGTTATATTCGGAATTCTCGCATCGTTTGGCGTGAATATGTTTGCAAAATGGCCAATCGTCATACAACCATGGAGCGTACTCATCAGTTTCATCGTATGTTCGGCAACCGGAATATTCTTCGGTTGGTATCCTGCAAAGAAAGCCGCAGGAATGGATCCTATAGAAGCCATCAGATACGAATAAAGATTTCTCTGTAATTCTGGAAGGTTTTATAACCTCTTTATTTGTAGGCGGTTCAGAGGATAAGGTAAAAATGAGGTAATGATTTGGCAACCGTGCCTATTTCTACGTTCTGCTGCGAGTTGCTATCATTGTCTCTCGTCTTGATGCAAAAGTAGCAATAAATTCTATAATAGCGATGCAAATGCTAAGACAAAGTTTTTTAAAATGCTTCAAGCCATGATTCGGGCTTATGATTGGTACGAGTAGCGCGAATCACTGCGTCCTCACACTTGTTCGTCATTCATAGACTTGAAGCATCATTGGTTATTCTTCAAAGTAGCAGGTAAACACCCAATCTATCAGTTTATCTGCACACTAATCAACGACGAACCCTGTTAGGGGATCCAAATAGACATTGCATGCAATGCTGACAGATATTTTTAAAGCCGCCTTGGCTATCTATATCACTTTCTAATTTGTCATTTTGATATTTTTTGATTAAACGTTAACTATGTTCGCGCTCATAGATTTCAACCGCCACATTAATCACTTCAATGGGCCGGATAATGGATAATTAGCCATTTCTCAAAAAGGGCCTCGGAATTTCGAGGCCCTTAATAATCATTGGATAATATGTTTTACTTTACCAAAATTTTGAATGTTTTATTGCCAACTGCAACAATGTATGTTCCTGGTGTTGCCAATTGGTATGATATATTTTCTCCATTAGAACGTTGCTGATATATCAACAATCCATTCATTTGATAAATACGGACATATATATCGTTAGGAGTCCCAGTAATCATAATATTTAAGCCATCAACAGATACTTCAATATTATCCCTTGAAACATCTTTTATACTGCTACTTCCATTTTCTACTATTTTATTAAACTCAGACCATACAGGAGCAACCCAGTATGCATTATAACATCCTTGAGGAACCTGGAGTTCGCAACGTGTCTTGCTTACAGATTCGAAGCAATCATTATCGCAAACTGGAGGAGCTATAGCTTCTGTATGAAGGATATTGAGATTCACACATCCAATAAAGGCATCCGTGCCTATAGTAAGCAAAGATGAAGGAAGGGTGACTTCTGTCAGTTTCTTAGCATTGACAAATGAATATGGTGCGATTCGTGTAACGCCATTCATCACCTTATATATTGATGAAGGATTATTTACTGGAAATATCTTCAGAGTTGTATATTCATAATCAAATAGTACACCGTCTTTGCTGGCGAAATACTGATTGGAAGCATCTACATTTATTCGGGAAATATTCTCGCAATCCTTGACAATTCCGTCTCCTATATAGAACACATTGGCAGGAATATCGATTTCAGTAAGATTATTACATCCCATAAATGCTTTGTCTCCTATAGAAGTCAAGTTTTCAGGCATAGGAATTCGTAAGAGGCCTATATCGTTTCTAAAAGTCTCCGTACCAAATGATGTAACCCCATTAGGGATAGATAAAACGGACAATCTACTACAGTCTGCGAATGCATAGTCCTCTATCACAGTAGCATTACTCGGAAGTAAGAGGTTTGTCAGCACCTTGCAGTTGTAGAACATATAATCTCCAATATAGTTATTTGTTGTATAGCAAGATGTGCCTTTTGAAAAAATAGCTTCTACCGCCGGACACTATTGTGCAACTACTAATATCAAGTAATTCCAAGACTCCTGCTGTGGTATTACCGTATGCGTCAGAACCAGCCATTTCTCGGATATAATTGATGTCAGTACCGTTCAGATAGCCCGAAAGTCGAAGATTCTTGATTTGGTATTTTCTATTCTCTGCAATCAGTGACGGCAATGTGCCCGGGTCTTCAATATGTAGATAAATTTGAGGATTAGACGGGGCACTTCCTCCTCCACCAAAGACCACGAGTGTTTTTGTCACAACATCCGATGGATTATGGTTTTTATCTCCAGAGTGATTGGCACGAATGCTCACGGCACCGGATGCGTAGCAGTCAAGATACCAAGTACCATTATTGGAATATAGGGTTGCAACATTATTTGGCGACATTTCATAGGACACCGGAAGCCCTGATGAACTTGTAGCATTGAGTGCTATTTGAGTGCCCATAGTTAGATTAGACAAGTCTTGGTTCCAAGTAATTGTCTGATTCGCTTTTTCAATTGTAAGTTTACCCGATGTATAGCTCTTAACCTCATAGTTAATAGCATCACCACCATGCAACGTAATCGGATAAGTACCTACATCGCTTGTCTCATCAGCGGTACAATTAGCTATTACGGGAGCGGTCAGAACTGAGAAGTCTTCTCCGTTTACAAAACCAGAATAAGAAATCTCGAAATCAGGATTCTTCTCACCATAATAGCGCGAATATGTAGGGGGGCACTCGCGGACAATGCTCTTTTAGTTATAGAAAGTTGTCCGTTTTTATATGATATGTCATAATTCTTAGCTTGAGCGGAAGACGGAATAATGGAATAAATGCCAGCATTGCTTGACATAGCGGCATCGCAAGTATAGATAGGCAATTGTGTGATGACTGATTTTCCATCACCATTACGAAGGCCATCTAATGAGAAATCAAATTGAGGATTCTCCTCATAATAAGGCCTTGTGGCATTATTAGCCGTCAAGGTAAGAGGTGCCTTTGTAACCGTGAGCACGCCGGGGGTATATTCAACTATCTCATAATTTTTAGTAATGCCTCCAGTAACCGTTATAGGATAGGTGCCGACTTCACTTCTCTGCATGGCAGTACAACTAAGTTTTGGCAACTGCGAAAAGGCGGTTGATTCAGTGTCAGCCAGTCTAAATCCAAGATATGAACGCGAGAAAGACGGATTCATATCGCCATAAGTCTTCTCTGCATTTTCTGCAACAACAGTTAAGGGTGCTTTATTGACTGTCAATAATCCACTTTGATAAGACAATTGGTAATTCTTGGATTTACCTCCACTTATCAGAACTGAATACTGACCAACATTACTTGCTTCTGTTGCAGAGGTTACGAGTGTCGGTTGCTCAGAGAGAGCATCTGCAACAGTTTGTTCGCCTTTAATTCCTATACAATAGAATGTAAACGCAGGATTAACATCGCCATATTCTCGTGATATATCATTGACTTTCAATGTCAGAAGAGCAGGATTTATGGTCAGTTGACCTGGCTTGTAGGATATATCATAGTTTTTTAGCATCTGCTCCCTGAAGGAACAATATCATAAATTCCGCAATCACTTTCCATTGTGACCGAGCAAAGCATATTGAGGTGCCGTAGTTATACAAGTCTCATCATCGCTATTGCGTAGTCCTTCTAATGAGAAATCAAATTGAGGATTCTCCTCATAATAGAGTCTTGTTGCACTTTTTAGCTGTCAATGTCAGAGGTGCTTTTGTTATGGTATGAATACCATTTATATAACTTAAAAACTTCGTAGTTGTTTTATTGACCTCCTTGGATTTGGACAACGTATTCTCCAACATCGGATAATTTTGTGGGGCCACTAAACATGAAGTCAGTAAGTAAAACTGGTGACATTTCTCCGTTTTTCAAACCGTTTAATGCGAATTTGAAGTTGGGTTCTTCTCCATATATGCTGGTAGTTGGTTGCACAGTCACTTCCAAAGGAGCGGGCTTAATATAGAGCGAGCCTGTACATGAATATGTATAATTTAATGCTTCGCCCCTCACCTGTATTGGATATACCCCCACCTCGCTTACCTCATTAGCGACAGAATAGAACGTAGGGGTACTTGTTAAGTCATTTATTGTTTCTCCATTTACAAATCCGTGTACTGCAGAGTATGATATTATCGGATTAGCATCCCCATAAAAACGTTCGTAAGTACCCGTGTCAAATTGTAGAGGTGCTTTAGTAATGTTGATATTGTAAGATTCTGTAAATGAATCATTGTAGTCACTCAATATAACGCGTCTCTATAATGTATGTCTACCTGAGTAGTACCTGTATGAGTTCCGCAATTTTTAGGTAGCGTGGTTTTATCAATTGAGATGGCTATGTCAGAAGGCAATTCTGTGATTATATCCACATCTGACAAACCGCTATATTGAAATGTTTTTTTCCAATTTAATTAACGGAGAAAAATTATACTGGAAATGATTCTTATACTCATTTGAGTTAAATACATAGATGTGGTTTGAGCTTGTAAATGCGTTGTCGCCAATAAAAGGGACATTGAGAATCCCCGAAGTATTCCTTTCTAAAGGATTAAACCAAAAATATTGGAACTTGTCCCTTGGAAACAGGACGAACCAATGTGATTACAGTTGCGACCACATATGATTACATCGCGCAAATTGCCACAGTTTTTGAATGCAGAATCACCAATTTTCTTTACAGTTTGAGGAATGATAATTTCTGTCAAAGATGTACCCATAAAGGCATTATTACCAATTGCAGTAACTTTAAATCGCAAATGGCCATAACCCTCTACATGCGCGGAAACAGTCTCTTGCAGGTCAATTTTTCCTGAATATTGTACCGCAGGATGTCCGATATTTGATGGGGAAATAACGGTTGCCTCTTTCTTTTCGGTGTCTACTAAAAAATAGACATATTGATTGCCCGTGTTGGTATTGGAAATACACGCCCATGTCTCTGATGTATAGGCGAATGCGGAAAGTAACAAAACATCAAAGTGATGTAGGTGGCAATCCTTTTTACCCAATTTGGTATTGACTTTGTATTGCTTTTTATCATATAAATATATTTTTAGGGTTTTTGTTTCATTATCTCCTGCAAAAGAGAAAAGAATAGTTTCTCCTCAATCCGCCCGTACATTGTGCATCTACCACTGCGCCAATCTTGCAAAATGAGCATGTTATTATTCTTTTCAATGTAAGCATGAGCTACTGCATTGCGAACATGGCGTAACAAGCTAAACACTTCGGATCCCCTTACATCTGTATAGGCTATCTGATTGGAATTAATATTAGCCGATTCAATAGGTGTATGAGTGTCTAATTGTATTCTTTTATGCAAGAGAAATGGTTTGAGCGCCTTTATATTAAAAACCTTTGCGCCCAACTTTTCGTGTCATTCTTTTTCTACATAAATTAAGATACGATACAATAATATGGTCTTCTCCTTGCTCAAGGGAATTCCTATCCGATTAAATGGATAATAGGTGTTTGTTCTGAGACTTAGTGGTGCTGACGGTCTTAGTATCTGGCATTATTTCACTGTTAGCCGCCGGGCACCCTCCTTGGCAATTATTGGTTTGGAATGAGAAAAGCGTGGTACCTGTATCTGTTACCGTCCTTCGTGTAGAGGCTTCTCGCATTGCCTAACCATAGTTGGACGGCAACGTCGAAGCCCACGCTTGTATATGCAACCAATGCACCCAGCAATATTCCTAACGAAATACCATGCCAGTTGCAAGATAATTACATATCCACAGGCATCTACCGTTGCCTAATCCTTGACTATGGTTGGAAATTTTGCGAGAATTTCTACACATCAAGAATCAGCGCGGATAAACGCTTTCTTATTATGTCTGCATCCCGTCCTCGTTCCCATGACCGGGGCTTCGGGCGGTCTGCGATTGCAAAGGTAATATAATTATTTGATATAGACATTCAATGAATGAAAAATTGCATGCTTAAATCACGGCTCTTTCATTTAAGATTTCGTTGCTCACTTAAAAATGTTGTTATTTTATAGCGAGTGTTTCCTTGGGTTGTGAGGGTGATTCTTACTCCTGCGGTTTATAATTCATGAGGCAATTTGATGATTGACAGATACGCTTCCGATGATACGGATTTCTTTGATTTTCAGTAAAATAAGTACTTAAATAAACAGGTCGAATGGCAGATTTTTCGTAACTTTATAGGTGAAAATCAAACTGTTATGAATCAAATCAAGCCACTCGACCAAGTTCTTTCGATTGAAGCGGATGCACACAATCAGATTACAAAAAGTAGTAAATAAATTCGGCTCACGAGGTAGTATTTTGTATAGGTTGAAGGAATTTTCCTCCTCCATCCCTGATTTTAGAAGGTCTGGAAAAGGACATATTCGTCTCACAGGCTTGATGACATCATCATGCTGATAATCCTTGGACGTGCGTCTGGGTGCATTGGACGTGCCCAGATAATGGAGTTCGGCAAATACAATCTTGATAAATTCCGCAAAATGGGTATGTTAAGGAACGGTGTTCCTTCCGAAGCGACTCTTTGCCGTGTGGATAACGGCATTGACGAGCTGGCCATGGCAGACAGGATGCAGCGTTTTGTAGAAGTCTTTCACGGTGAACTGCTCAAAAACGATTGCAGCAAGGAAATAATCTGCGTGGATGGCAAAGCCGAGCGCGGTACCGTACAGAACAATGGGCGTAGTCCGGATATTGTATCAGCTTATTCCTACAACACAGGAATTACATTGGCTACCGAAGCCTGCAGCGAGAAAAGTAATGATGAGATAAAGGCAATACCACGGCTTATCGATAAGATCAATATATCTGGAAAGATAATCACAGCAGATGCCATGTCTATGCAGAAGGATATCATTGACAGAATCAGAGAGAATGGGGGTGATTTTCTGATAGAACTGAAAGCAAATCAACCATCTCTGCGTTATGGTGTGGAAGACAGGCTCAAAGAATGCACTCCGGCATATTCTTACTCAGAGGGGCCGGAACTTGGGCATGGCAGAATCGAGACCCGAACTTATCGTGTCTTTGACGGTCTTGGCATCATAACTGACAAGGAAAAAAATGGGGCGGTAATATGACGATTATAGAATATGAATCCGAAACGGTTAAAAAGAAATCTGGCGCACATGCCTCTGAAAAGCGGCTGTATGTGAGCAGTCTGCCAACGAGCACTCCGGCATTGGGCTCATTGGTGCGAAACCATTGGTCGATAGAAAGCATGCATTGGGCACTGGATTTCAATTTGCTGCAAGACAGGACAAAACGCAAGTCGGCAAAAGCGGCCCGCAATCTTGACTCCATACAAAGAATAGTCCATTCCGTGTTCTCGATATGGAAAAGGCTTCGTAAAAAAAGGTCTGACAAGAAAAAGGGCATGGCTGAACTTATGAGATATGTATCTATGAGTTTTACCAGACTATTGCGTTTTCTACACCAAAAATAATGAATTTTAGATTTTTGAAAGAAGAGTAACTCTTTGATATACAGCATCGTCAAATTACCCGATTCGTAATGAACCGGGTAAGGGATACTATGTCTATACTTATATCTTAAATGAAAGAGCCGTGTGCTTAAATATATCAAAAATTGTATCAAAAATTGTATTTTGTAACAGACTCCAATTATTATTCGACTTCGGAGAAAAATCTTCTCTGCATAAACGGGAGTTTTCAGCGGCTCAAAATGTTTTGAGCCGCTGAAAACATACCTTGCTACTTCCAAATCTATGGAGGATAAGTTTTGAGTAATTTCCGTTTTCCTCCTTCGGGCTTGTCGTAGTCATACGTACGAATGGCAATACGTCTATTCATGTACTCGAACAAATACATTGTTGGCAATGGGAATACGCATAGGTCTCACTACTTCATGTCGTCATATCCATATATCTTATGCCTGATAATTAGATACTTTTGTTCCATTACTGCCTAGCGAAAAGAAGATACTTGTTTCCTCTTTTCGCAAGTATAACCTTTAAGTAAGCATTACGCACCTGTTCCGCTCCGAAACTGTCAATACGGAAAGCAAGCGCGACTATCATCGGGAAACTGAACACATCCGCATTATAGCCGTTCTCCAGCCGGACATATTTCTGTACCTCATATTCTTTTAATGCTCCACTTTTATATATGGCTTTGATGGCAGCACGGAGTGGCGGGACGATTACCCCGAACAACTCCATCAATTCCGGTTCGCTCATCCAAATGCTGGCGACATTCTCCGGCATGATTATATTGCCGGATTCATTCATTGTTATGATGTCTCTTCCCATACTCATGAAATTGTGATACCGTTAAACGTCTTGCTCAGTTTGTCCCGAACATGGTCAGGTCGTTGTCAAGTTTCTGCGTGGTTATCTTCGCGTAGATTTGGGTCGTGACGATGTTCGTGTGTCCCAATACACGGCTCACGCTCTCGATTGGCATTCCCTTTGTCAGTGCCAATGTTCCGAAGGTGTGGCGGCCACAATGATAGGAGATTTGCTTCTCTATGCCACATTCCTGTATAACCTTTTTCAGTTGCTTGCACATCGTCCAGTAATTGATTTTCCCTGAATACGGATTTGTCCTCCGAACGGCTCTTGTACCGTTCGATTATCTGCATAGGTATATCAAGCAGTTTCACTTGGAACGGAACATCGGTTTTATGCCGCTTGCCTGTTATCCATTTCTCACCGTTTATCTCTACGATATTGTCTGTGGTAAGTTCTTTCATATCCACGAAGCTCAATGCCGTAAAGCAGGCGAAGATGAAAAGGTCGCGTACCAGTGTGAGGGTGGAACTTTCAAACTCGTGCTTCATGATGGCCTTTATCTCGTCTTCTGTCAGATACTCACGCTCTTTCACATTCGGACTGATGTGGAATTGCGCAAACGGATTCCTCGGTATCAGTCCGTTGTAGTGCGCACGCATCACTACTCCCTTTCAGCCACATGCAGTGAAGCCATATTGTGGCGTTCTTCAACCCTCTTTCATTCGTGAGGTATGCCGCAAACTCCTTGATGAAATCGGGTGTGAGTTCCAGCATAGACATATCGGTACGCTTGTAGAACGACTTGATGAAAGCCGCCACATAGTTCCTCGAACGCACCATCACCTTATATGTGCCGATGGTACGGTCCTTGCCCACACGTTTGAGGAAGTTGGCACAGTCCTTGTCAAATGCCTTGACAAGCGTTTCATACTCGCTGCCAATACCCTGATAGGCGTTGCGCACCATCTCCGCTGTCACGAACGCTTCACGGTCGGATAACTTTTGATAATGCTTGATGATTTGCGCCTTGATGTTGTCAAGGGCAAGATTGATGTTTCGTGCTTCCGCACTCTTGCCTTTCGCCTTGTTCCCTTTCACGTCCCAAAGCGTTTTCGGGATACTCCGCTTACAACTGAACTGCGCCACAGTCCCATTGATTGTCACCCGTCCCATGATGGGAACAATACCGTTTCTCTCCTTGCTGCCGTTCACGTAGAACAGCACTTTGAATGTGCTTCTTGCCATACTCGTTTTTTTTTGTTTGCAAAGTTAATACTCAACGAGTTAGACCTTGTAAGCCAATCGAAGCCATACGAAGAAACTTTCAGTGCCATGTGTTAAAAATCACGTTTCAGCGAGTAATGATTTGGAGACCGTTCTTCTTCAATATTCCGCTTTCCTTTGCGTTACCTCATTTTTCCTTTGGCACCGGTTGGCTTCATAAACGCTTTTATACTAAGCCATTCAGCGCATTTTCATGCCTTTTATGCCGTTATTCCAGAGATTCTTGCTAAATTTGCACGGAATGGAACAAACAAATTTTAACATAAAGACAAGCAATAGCCGGCACAGCAGTTCATACACAGTAGAAGTGTTCATGCACGTGCTGGCATGGCTCTTCGTGTTTGCTTCCCCATTGATATTTAATCATGGTCAAACACATATATACTTCAAAGACTATGTGCGCGGTTGCTTCATGCCATTGATGATGTTTGTAGTGTTCTATACAAATTATTTTGTGCTTGTTCCCCAAACTGTTCATGCACAACCGCCGTCAGTTGTTTTTTGTTGTGGAAGTGATTCTGATTGCTGCCACAGTGATTTGCATTCAGGAAGTTTTCGCCAATTTCATGCCTGCTCCTAACTTAAAGCCTCATGGACTCAAGAAAGTACCCGCACACTGGCTTTTTGTTACAAGAGACATAGTGGCAATGTCTATCGTGGCAATTTTCGGACTTGCTACGAGATTGAGTCGTAGTTGGCATAAAGCTGAAAACGCAAGAAGAGAGGCAGAACTCGGAAAGAGGAATGCAGAACTGAAAAACCTTCGCAATCAAATAAGTCCTCACTTCCTGCTGAACACACTCAACAATATATACGCATTGACAATGTTTGACACAGAAAAAAGCCCAAAAAGCTATACAAGAGCTGTCAAGATTGCTGCGTTATCTTTTTGTATGACAACCAATCACAACTTATACCGCTATCAAAAGAAGTGGATTTCTTAAAATCATACATCAACCTCATGCGCATGCGCACAGCTGCGAACGTGGAAATCGACGTAAAAATAGATGGCGATATAAACGAAAGACTGAAAATCGCCCCATTGCTTTTTATGTCGCTTGTAGAAAACGCTTTCAAACACGGAATAAATGCTTCGGAAAAAGAGTTTCATTAATATTTCTCTTAGTTCTACTTCCGACGGTGTGGTGGACTTTTTCTGTGAGAATTCAAACTTCCCCAAAAATACAAAGGAACTAAGTCCCGGAGGTATAGGATTGCCCAATCTCGCACAACGACTTGAAAGTATCTATCCGCAACATTATCATTGGCAGAAAGGTACAAGCGAAGACGGAAGAAATATATTTCTCACCTTGTGATTCAAACACAAAATGACAATGAACATAACATGCGCCATAATTGACGACGAGCCGCTCGCGCTTGAACTCTTGGAAAACTATGTGAGTCGTGTGCCATTTCTAAAGCTCACAGGTAAATACACGAGTGCCATAGAAGCACTGGCGAGAATTAAAGAAGACGGAACACAACTTTTATTTCTTGACATACAAATGCCAGACCTCAACGGATTGGAATTCTCTCGAATAATAGACAGTTCCACGAAAGTTGTGTTCACAACTGCGTTCAGCGAATACGCAATTGAAAGTTACCGTTCGCAGGCACTCGACTATCTGTTGAAACCTATAAACTTCACAGACTTTATGAATGCAGCCAACAAGGCTTTGAAATGGTTTGAACTTCAAAAGAAAGCAGAAAGTGCCCAGAAGCATGAAGAAAGCGATAAAATATATGTGCGCAGCGAACACAAACTAATAGCCGTGGCACTTGACGAAATTATTTATATAGAAGCTCTGAAAGATTATGTGATGATATATATTGTCGGGCGCAAAACACCTATTTATACAATTACAACGATGCAGTCGCTCGCACAAACACTTCCTGCCGACAGGTTCATGCGAATACATCGCTCACATATTATTGCACTCGACAAAATTTCTGTGCTTGAAGGCGACACAGTTATTGTAGGAAATAAGCACCTTAGCGTTTCACGTCCTTATCGCCCCGCACTACTTGAATATCTTGGGGAAAAACCGTGAAGTAAAAACCCACTTTAACAAACAATATCAGACATATTGCCCGAAAAAAGTCGCTATCTTTGCCTTTGCAACAGAAAACTTGGAAATCATGCCTAAGACTTTTCTTACAGACAATGAACGCACGCAGATATTGACACTTGTCAGGAAGTTTGTAAAAATTTCTCCGCAAACTGTTTCTCATTTCGGATTTCGCAGAATACGTAACTATATTACGGAAGCTCTGAAGAATCAAAATGTTCAACGGGATGTTTTTGGCTTTAGTCCAATAGTAACAGCTCTTGAAACGGCGATTATTCTTGGCGATGAAATGAGACTTGACGGTACAACCATGATTGGCTGTCTGCTTGCTCCGTTTTTTGAAGCCGATGAAACAGCAAACGAAGATATTGAAAAGGAATTCGGAAACGATATTTCAAGCATTGTTGCAGGACTGAAAAGAGTTAAAGGACTATATGAAAAAACTCCTGCCGTAGAAACAGAAAACTTTCGCAACCTGCTTGTGAGCTTTGCCGAAGACATGAGGGTTGTACTTATAATGACAGCAGACAGACTTGCTGCAATGCGCCGCCTACGCGATGTAGAAGATAAAGAAGCGCGAAACAGAGTTGCAAGAGAAGCAGAATTCCTTTATGCTCCCATTGCTCATAAACTTGGACTGTACAAGATAAAGAGCGAACTTGAAGACCTTGCTGTAAAATATCTTGAACACGACGCATATTATCTTATACGTGAAAAGTTGAACGCCACAAAAAGTGCACGCGATGCTTATATTGCAGATTTTTATACGTCCTATTTCTGAAAAGCTCACTCAGGCAGGACTAAAATTCCATATCAAAGGGCGCACAAAAAGCATTCATTCCATATGGCAAAAAATGAAACGCCAACGCTGTGGCTTCGAAGGCGTGTATGATTTGTTTGCCATTAGGATTATTATAGACTGTCCGACAGAAAAGGAAAAACAAGAATGTTGGCAGGTTTATAGTATTATTACCGATATGTATCAACCTAATCCAAAACGACTGCGCGATTGGTTGAGCGTGCCCAAAAGCAATGGTTACGAAAGTTTGCACATCACAGTTCTCGGACCTCAAAACAAATGGGTGGAAGTACAAATACGTACAGAACGTATGGACACTGTAGCAGAATACGGACTTGCCGCCCATTGGAGATATAAAGGCATAAAAAGCGGAGAAAGCGGAATTGACGAATGGATAGGAGAAATTCGCTCTATTCTTGAAACCGGCGATGATTTACATATTATAAACCAATTCAAACGAGACCTTAAAGACGAAGAAATCTACGTGTTCACTCCTAAAGGCGATCTATATAAATTGCCTGCAGGAGCAACAGTACTTGATTTTGCTTATAGAATTCATACTAATATAGGTAGTCGTTGTGTTGGAGCAACCATAGCAGGGAAGAATTTTCCGCTACGCCACAAACTTTCGAGCGGAGACCAGGTTGAGATTAAATTATCAAATTCTCAAACTCCCAATAGCGATTGGCTTAATTACGCCGTTACTGCAAGAGCAAAAAGCAAGATACGTCAGGCTCTTCACGAGAAAGCAATTAAAGAAGGACAGTTTGCACGTGAAGCTTTTGAGCGCAAACTTAAAAACCACGATATTCCTTGGGAAGAAGGAATATTAAGTCATCTTGCGAAGAAATTCGGATATAAAGAACAAAGCGAATTCTTCAAAGCCATGGCAGCAGGCACAGTACAACTCAATGATGCTGCCGAACAATACGAGCGGATGTATGATAACGAACACGGAGTACCTGATCATAACCAAACGGTAAGTGCAAATGAGTTCAACTATAATCTACAAGAAAAAAGCAATGGCGATAACAATTCTTCCGACGTTCTTGTTATAGACAGTAACCTCAAAGGTATTGACTATACCCTTGCTAAATGTTGTCATCCTATATACGGCGACGACGTTTTCGGCTTCGTTACTTCGGGCGGAGGTATCAAAATCCATCGTTCCGGTTGTCCTAACGCCAAAACCTTACGCGAACGCTACGGCTACCGAATTGTTAAAGCTCGTTGGGCAGGAAAAGGTGGAGAGAAATATATTATCACCCTAAAAGTTGTGGGCAATGACGATATAGGAATCGTCAACAATATGACATCTATAATTGATAAAGAGCAGGACATTCTTCTACGGTCTATAAGAATAGACACGGCAGACGGGTTGTTCTCGGGAATTCTCACTATATCCACCGGAAGCACGCGCAATGTTGATATTTTGATAAGGAAACTCGGCACTGTACACGGTGTAAAGAGCGTTACAAGAATTTGAAACGATATGCGTTTTTGCTCATTTTTTCTTGTTGTCGCGGTTGTTTGCCGAACGACAATAGTAAATGCGCAAACCATGACGTATGCAAACCGCATTAATTGTGATTCGGTTCTCAACAAAGTCTTTTCATACGTTGCCAAAAACAATCTTCATGTCGGACATACAGAATGTCTTGTATATTCAAAGTTCCATATTAATACCGACATACGCAACCTTTTGTTTCGTATAGTTCCCAACAGCATACATATAGATAAAGGTCAAAACAAATATTTCGGAGAATGCCTCACAAAAACGGAATATTCCGATTTTGGCGTTTTGAGTCATAAAGTCATTGCATTCCATTCCACATTGCGCAAGATGAAAGAACTTCGCGATGTATATATGATCAACATGAATGCGCAGGTATATGCCCCTTATCTTATAGGCAATCGGATTCTTTCTCCATTTAATAAGATAAACAGGAATCACTACCAATACGAAGCCGATTCCGTTATTGAAAAAAACAATACTATTATGATGTGGATTTCGATATTCCCACGGCACAATACACCTCATCTTATAAACGGACGTGCTTTGATTGACGCAACATCAGGTAGAATTGATTCCATTTGCTTCAAAACCGTTTACGACCATCTTCTTCACTGCAACATCGCCTTTAAGTTCGGCAGCACAGGCATCACATCGCTTTTGCCGCAAAACGCTAACCTTGACATGAGTTACAAATTAGCAGGAAACCAAATTGACTTGAGCATAAATTCTCTCTGTACATATACCCAAACAGACAATACACACTATGCTGATTCTTTACATAAATCTCACGGTAAAGACAAGTACGACATCACCAAACTTGGCTTTTACAAAACCGATACATCATCCATAGTTCGTTCACCAAATCATTTTGATTCTCTCCGTCCTACTCCTTTGACAACATGGGAGGACTCTGTGTTATCACACAAGAAAGGAATTTCCGTAAAAAAGAAATCGCTGCCGGCTTCTTATATAAACTCTCTCGAAGACATTTTCCTCGACCGCCATAGTATAAACCTTTTCAATACCCATGCTCAACTTACATTTCCGGAACTTCTTTCACCTTCAATGTTCCAATGGTCGGGCAAGCGGGGAATATCAATTCAAAAAAAGACTTTGGTTCACACTCAACACTTCAAACGGCATCTCGATAAGTCTCAAACCTCGAATCGGTTACAGTTTCCGTCAAAAGCAATTATATTGGACAGCCCCACTAAACCTGCATCTTTTTCCCAAGACCAATGGAGGATTTGAAATAACGGCAGGAAACGGGAACCACATATACAGTAGTCTACAGGCAAAAGAAGTGAGAGAGCAAATGAAAAAATTCAGCAATTACGACTCACTTCTCCATGTGTTCAACCAGTACAACTTCAATTACTATAACGATTTTTATACACGCGGACTTTTTTATTTTTCACCTCTGTGCGGAATGACTCTCAAAGCCGGTACAGTTTTTCACCAAAGAAACCAACTAAATTGGAATCAAGAGGCTTCCCTCCATGGAATGAAACGTTACTACAAGAGTTTCGCCCCACATATAGAAATGCAATATACTCCAGGAGTTTATTATTACAAAGACAAATACGAAAAAGTTCCACTCAATTCCAACAATCCTACGTTTCGTGGTTCATACGAACGAGGCGTAAAATGGTTTGGTTGCAACAATCGCTACGAACGCATGGAATTTGATTGTTCCTACCGCATTGACATTAATAAAGTACGGTCTTTGTTCCTGCGCGGTGGCTGCGGTTTTTTCACAAACAGGGAAGAAATGTTTTTTATTGACTACGACAATTTCAGCTTTCGCAATATGCCGGCAGGTTGGGACGATGATATGACCGGAGAATTTCACTTGCTTGACCGCAGGTTCTATAACGAATCAAACTATTACGCCATGCTTAGTGCTTCATATGATGTTCCGTTTTTAATTTTCGGCAAACTGCCGCTCATATCCCGCGCAATAGACAGGGAACGCATTTATCTGAATGCCGTTTGCCTCCATGCATTGAATCCTTACATAGAATGCGGATACGGAGTGTCCACAACGTTTTTTGACGGTGCGCTGTTCGTAGGAGCAGGAAACGGAACAGGGTTTGAATTGGGAGCAAAAATATCCTTGAGATTCTTTGACAACTGGTAAATTCACGACAGCTTTGGCATTTCAATGCGAAACACAGTGCCTTTGCCTATTTCGGAAGACAATACATAAATTTTCCCGTGGTGGTATTCCTCTATTATGCGTTTTTGCGAGCGAAAGTCCGAGTCCCCACCCTCTTTTCTTTGTTGTATATCCCGGCATAAACACGGAATTGAAGTTTTTGTGCGGTATTCCTTTGCCTGTGTCGCTAACGTCAATCAGCACTTTTCCCGGCACATCATTAACTTCAAACGACAAAACTCCGTTTCCCGCCATAGCGTCCATGGCATTTTTTGAAAGATTCTCTATCACCCATTCAAACAAAGCCGAATTCATTCTCACGTTTATGTTCTCGCGCGTGTATTTCTTCGCCACCTCTATATGGTTTGAAGCCCGTCGCGACATATAGTCCACAGCCCTGTCAAGGGCGGCTACTATATTATGAGTCTCAAGTTCCGGAACCGAACCAATTTTTTGAGAATCTTTCGGCTATAAGTTGCAAACGCTTCACATCCTTTTCCATTTCGGGAATAAGAGGACTGTCGGAGTATGTCTCCTTCAGTATTTCCGTCCATGCCATAAGTGAAGAAATAGGTGTGCCGAGCTGATGTGCAGTTTCCTTTGACAGTCCCACCCCAAACTTTGTTCTGTTCGGCACGTTTCGAACTCAAAAGTGCGAATATTGCAACCACGGCAAAAACAAGAACAACGCCGAGTTGCACAAACGGATAAACGGCAAGCCTGTTAAGCATTGAGCTGCGATCGTAGCAAATATCCAGATAACCTATAGCCTTACTTATAGGATAGCCTTCGCTTGCTGCATTTATTCTGACAGAATTCCCCATGGCTTTCCATTTCCCGGCATAACGGCGCAAAGTGTTTATAGAATCTTTCAATTCGTTTTTCGAAAGAGCCACGTTTCTTGACATTTCCGGTTTGCCTTCCGAGTTCAGCACTATCACTGGAATCGTATTGTTTCCGTTTATTACCTTTAGCACAAGTCCGAGGTCTGTAGTTTCGTCAGCACGGTTTAACGAACGCATTGCCTCCGCCCATATTTCCATACGGGCGTATTCTTCCTTCTCCATGTCCTTTACAAGGAAATGGGAAACCGCCAGCGAAGCCATCGCAATGAGAAGAGCCGCAATTACAAGGGCAATCTTTACGCGCTTAATTCTGTCAAGCCACTGCATTTTTCGAATTTTCTTCCTTTGGTTCGTTGTTTTATTAACGCTGTGCGGCGTAAACTATTGCTTTTGTGCATTGAAAAGCCTTGGTTGTGCAACTTTTTCTGTTTGTAAAGCATTTTCCACAACATTTAGCGGATTTTATTTGGAGGGAAACAGTTAAATCCGCATATTTGCCAATGACAACATTAGTTATACACATAAAAAAGAGAGCCATGAAAAAGATAATGCTTACATTGGTCGGTATTCTGTTTGCTACAGCAAGCGTTTCCGCATTGAGCTACGAAGAATCGCGCAACCGTGCCTGGTATCTCACGGACAAGATGGCTTACGAGCTTAACCTTACACCCGAACAGTATGACAGAGCATACGAAATAAACCTCAACTATTTCCTCAACGTCAATTACCCAAGCGATATTGACGGACTGTATTGGCGTTACCGCAATCAGGATTTGGGCTACGTGCTGTTCGACTGGCAATTCAGCCGTTTTGCAGGCATATCCTATTTCTATCGTCCGCTTATTTGGCGTTCAGGGATTTGCATAATGACCACCTACGACTATTACGATCGCGGATTTTTCTATTTCAACCGTCCCGCCATATATAATGTGTATCGCGGAGTCAGTTGGCACAAACGTCCGAAGCATAATCCGTATCGCCGCATGACTTTTAGTGCCAACGGAGGCATGCGCGAGCGTTACGGCAACGACGGACATGGATATTATTTCCGCAATGGTGAAAGATTCGATGCCCCGCGCTACAATGGCGAACACTACGGACGAAAAGATTTCAGACGCAATCCCGGTCCCGACTTCGACAAGGACATGATGGTGAAACCCGGTAACAATCGTAACAGCAACAAAGTTTACGGCAACGGCGGTAATTTCCGAGACAAAATTGAAAACGGCGGAAGAAACGACAATTTCTCCAAGCCTGCAACCGACCGAAACGACAACAGATTCAAGAACAACATCCCCACGCCGGGAAACAATGACGCGAAACCCGAATACAAGCGCGAGGACAACAACAGATTTGTATCGAATCCGAGAGATAATTTCAACAATAACAATATCAGGACTTCGGGCAATAATACCCGCAACAATTACAGCAGTACAAAAACAAACGATCGCAATGTTGCTACTCCGTCAAACCGTTTCGGCACACGCAGCGAGACAAGCGGAAACAACGGCACGAGGTCGTTTTCCGACAGGATACGCAGTTCCTCGTCAAGTTCGCGCACAATGCAAAGCGCACCGGCTCCTTCTCAAAACCGCACCGCTTCGCCAAGCGTAAGAAATGCCACAACCAATTCGGGCAATGCCGGAACTTCGGGCGGAGGAACCATGAGAAAACGCTCATTCGGGAGATAGCCATATCAAACTACATAAAACAGGCAGGGCATAAACTTTATCCCCTGCCTGTTTTTCTTTGTCTTCCCTTCGCTCTATCTTTTTCCTCTAATTTTATATTATAATCTTTGTACTTACATACTTAGCATGTTTTTTAAGAACGACACAGCCTTATCAACCACAATATTATTCTTAAAGCTTTTTTCGCTCGTTCTGCATTTCGTCAATAGCACTTCCATTAAACTGCGCAGCTCCTCGTGTGCTTCTTCCTGCCCAATGGTATTGGAATATCGTATTGTCTATTAGTTTTTCGTGATATACGGAGCAAAGCAAAGTCTTGAATATAGAATTTTGTCTATACCTATAAAAAACATAAATACACTTTTGTATCAGCCATTTGTCTTAAAAAACTTATCCACATTATAAGCCTTTGGATTTGGATTAAGATAAATAACTTTAGTTTTTATGTCCGTATAAGTATCTCCGTTATCAAACTTTCTGTAGTAGTCTCCAAGTCCGTTCTGTGTATTGTATGAAGGAAGTGCCTGCTCGAGATTACATAAATTATCGATTATTTGCTGACGTACAGCATCATCCGATATTATAAGACTTTCTATCAGACGTCCGCGAATGTTTGTATTTTCTATGTGAGACGCAATTAGGATTTCCTTGCTTGATTTTTTACATCTGTTGTTCAAATCCTCCTCCTAAACCAAATAATTTTTGGATTTCACAAAGTTTTTTGCTCTCTACAGACGAAATAATATTCGCATTTTCCTCTGTATTGGGACAAAATTTTTTTGATGTACAGGTTTTATATTGGACGAAATCTCCACCAACCTTGACAAATTATCTTCCCAATCTAATCCTTGATGAACAGCAAACAAGTAGTTAAAATTCTCAGGAGCGTTCTGTGTGCCGTTATAGTTTCTTATTATGTCTGAGCCGTTAAAACTCCCTTTGATATTAGTCATACTTAGTTCTTTTGAACTATGACTTATTTTCTTTATAAATGTACTGTTTGAAAGAAGTATCAGGTTCTCTGCATTTTGCCTTATAAGCACTACAAAGAAAGGTAACTTGTCATATTTCTCCAATGCAGAAAGAGACAAAACCGTGTTGTTAAAATGCTCCGAAGAAGACTTGGAATAACAAAACCTAACGGCAAAATATTCATTGTGATATACTTTTCTGTCCTTTATCAATTGGAATCTTTTGCAAATATCATCTTCAACTACTTGTTTATTGTGTTGTGGTGCAGACGATACTACATATTCCACAAATTCATTACATTGCTATTCATAATTTCCTGCTTGTTCAAACAAAGTTTTACTTTCTCCCTTTGTTGCTTTTGTCTTTATTTCCTTTTTTCTGTTCCGTTAGCGAATTTCGTTCCCAGAAAACGCCGTCTGAGTATCCCTGTATGCTATTGTCAAATATAGCGTTGTTCACTCTCTTTGCCGCCCAAAGACAATATTCCTTATTTATCTCTATACCGCAATACGCACGTCCTAATTTCTTTGCCACTACCGCAGCAGTACCGCTACCAAGAAAAGGATCGAAGATTTTATCTCCCGGTTTCGATGAAGCAAGTACAAGTTTGGCATATAATTTTTCGGGTTTTTGAGTAGGATGCTCTGTGTTTTCCGGCATTGACCAAAAGGAATGCTTATGTCATCCCAAAAATTCGACGGGTAAGTTTTTCTAAAATTCCCCATATTTGTTTCTTCCCAGTCCTTTGGTTTTCCATTCACTTTATACGGTGCTATAACCCTACGTTTCATCATCACCGAATTTACATCAAAGTAATAGTTTTTCGAATCTTTCACGGCAAACCAAATATCTTCCATTGCATTTTTCCAATTAGCCTTGGCTCCGCGTCCTTTCTCTCTCTGCCATGTTATGCGGTTCATTATCGTAAGTTCCTCTCTATTACATGCTGCATGGAAGAGCAACACTTCCAATCACCGCACATATATAGCGAGCCATAAGGTTTCAATTTTGTGCAAACTTTATGAAACCAACTTTCAAGATAGTCTTCATAATCATAAGATTTCATAGCAGAAAACTTATTTCCGTGAAAATTTTTATCAAGATTATACGGAGGATCTATTATAATAAGATCAAAATATTCATTCGGGATATAATCTATACATTCAAAGAGATCTCCATTGATAATTATGTCATCCCGGAAAGCCGTTTTCAGACTTTCAATGCCATAAATCTGTTTTCCAAAGAAACAATCTCTTCTTCTTTCACGCAGAGAGTTCTGTTTCTTCCTGCTCTTTGTTTTGTCTTTTCTACCATGCGTTTATTCCTTGTATATATGTGCAAAGCTATCGTTTTTTTTTTTACACAACCAAGATAAGAACAGGCAACATTATTATATAGTCAGCCGTCTTTTCGTTAGTTGGAATATCTCCATATTTGCTCCCGTCTTGTTTCAATCAGCATCCTGTCTTTCTGAATATATTCCAAAGATATTCATGTTTCTTTCCTACGGAAACCGTCTTTTATACTTTTTTGTATTACAAGCAATTAGGAATGTCTGAAAATACAAGCCATATATTTTGAAACAAAAGGCACTTATTTTAAAAATATGTGCCTTTTGTTTTTTATTATAAGCCATGTATTTTTTCGGCTTTACCGTTTGTACCGAAAAACAACCTTTATTTAATGAATATATTCATGGATAAAAGTACAGATATCCCATTGCCCTGCGCAGTTTTACGGGGTACTTAAAAATTTACTTCGAGTCCGTCATAAGCCAGGCGGATGTTTTCGGGCAGTTCCCTGTAGGTTTCGGCATGCAGTCCCGCTTCGTGGCTCATGTGTATGAAATAAACCGTGGGAATTCCCGTGAGTTTTGCAAAATCCACGGCTTCGGAAATGGATTGATGGGTTGGGTGCGGATTTTTTCGCAATGCGTTTACTACCAAAAGCTTTGCACCGCGTATATATCCTATCTCTTCGGGGGCAATGGTCTTCATGTCGGTGATGTAAACCATGTCGGCTATCCTGTAACCAAGTATTTCCATTTTGCCATGGTATACGCGCAGCGGAGTAACGGGTACGTTGTTCACAAAAAACGTTTCGTGAGGTTCTACAACGTTCATATCCAGATGAGGAAGCCTTTTTTATGTCGGTTGACTCAAAGCAATAAGGAAGCCTTTCCCTAATGTGCCTTGCTGTAGTTGAATTGCAATAAATCTTCTCGGCTGTGTCTATGCTGTAAGGGCGCAAGTCGTCCAAACCTCCCACATGGTCGTAATGTTCATGGGTCAGAAGAACGGCATCGAAGGGTTTGAACTCGCGGTGGAGCATTTGAAAATAAAAATCGGGACCGCAGTCAATCAATATTCTCGTTCCGTCAATCTCCACAAGAGACGAGCATCGCATTCTGCGGTCGTGAGGATCGGCGGAACGGCACACCGCGCAGTTGCAACACAACTGCGGAACTCCTGTAGAGGTTCCGGTGCCGAGGAAAGTGATTTTTGAACAGCACTTTTTATGATTATCGCCCATGGTTCGATACTTTTATATGAATTGAACTTCGGGTTTAAGTGTTATGTTGAATTTCTGCCTTACATCGTCTATTACACATTGCGAAAGTTCAGCTATTTCCATCGCCTTTGCGCCTCCGCAGTTTATAATGACCAGAGGTTGTTTTTCATAAACGCCCGCATTGCCCCCTGCGTTTGCCTTTCCAACCGCATTGTTGTATTAACCATGCCGCAGGAATCTTAATGCCTCCGTCCGCCGTATAGTGAGGAATTGCGGGATATGCCTTTTGCAACTCGCGAAACAGGGGAATCGGAAACAATGGGATTCATGAAAAACGAACCGGCATTGCCATAGATTTTCGGATCGGGGAGTTTTGATTTTCGCATGTCCGTTACGTATTCGCGTATATCCCTTGCACCGAAGTTTCCTACGCACTCGCCGAACTCTTTCTCCAAAGCCTTGTACTCCAAGTTGGGAATGAATTTCCGCGAAAGTCGAAACACTACATGGTGAACAACATATTTGCCGGGATTTTCCTTGAAAAAACTGCGACGATACGCATAACGGCATTGTGAAACGGAGAAACTCGCTTCCTGCAAGCCGGAAACGTCAACGGTTTCCACGCTTTCTATTATATCGGAAGCCTCGCAGCCGTAAGCACCTATGTTTTGAACGGCGGCAGCTCCCACTTCGCCGGGTATGAGCGAGAGATTCTCTGCGCCATACAGGTTGTTGTCCACACACCATGCCACAAAATCGTCCCAAACTACGCCCGCTCCCACAGAAACAAGGACATGGTCATCGGTTTCACGGACTACTTCCACGCCGGAAATGTTTCCGTGAAAAACAGTACCGTCAAAGTCGCGCGTAAAAAGGAGATTACTTCCCCTGCCAATGAAAAGTTTTTTCGAATCACGGTTTTCGTTTCCGCCAAAACGCCCGAGAACCTCTTTAAGTTCGCACACGTTTTGGTATTCAACAAACCTTTTTGCCTTTACGTCCATGGCAAAAAGTGTTGTGATGCAGAAGCGAAAAGTTTTCGAGTACTTTCATTACGAATTGTCAGTTTTCAAATTTCACGAGTTTCCAGCTTCCTTTATGCCTTACGAACTTAAACATGCTTGACATGCCGTTTGAATTTCCGCGAACCGAGACAACGCGCACGTTTGGGTTCTTTAATTTCAAACCATAATCTATGTTGAAGATGTCATAAGCGGGAAGTTCGGGATGAAACGCCGGCCATTGGTCGCTTTCAATGATTCCTTCTATCTTATTATAATGATTGTCCTCATCAAAAGTGATGAAGTCTATCATTTCGTTCAAATGCTCGCTTTGAAACACCGAATCTGCGGCAAAACGTTCGTAGAATTTCAAAAAGTCAGCATCGGGGTGCTTGTCTATCGAGGAATAATTTATACGATTCATGCGCCAGCAACCGTTTTCACGGGCAAAGACATACTGCTTACACTTCTTCTTGCTGAATCGGAGCCACTCCACTCTGACGGTATCGGGTCTCAGCGATATCAGATTGTTCAAATCTTTCTCGCCGTCAAGTATAATAATGTGCAGACTGTGTTTGTAATACAACTTTTCAAACTTCCAATCAATGCGATCCACAGTGCCGGCAAACTTTCCGTTTTCATATTTTCGCAGAGGAAAATCTGTTCGGCGGAATTGGAAGCTGCGGTTTGTGGTGTAGGAGTAAATGAAGTCCGCAAACAATTCGTCCACGGCAGGAGGCGGTGTGGTTTCGGTTGAATCTATTCCTATCGTGTCGGCATTGTTTTTCGCAGAATCTTCAACGGAGGCTTGCGTTTCCGACTCGGTTTTCGCCGGTTTGTTGTTTGTGCACGAGACTGCCGCCACCATCAAAAGCAGTCCCAAGTATAACTTCTTCATTTCTTTTAGCTATTCACTTGCAAAAAAATAAGCCTTTTATCCGTATTAACAGATTGTTGTTATACAGAAAATGGCTAACTTTGCTTCAAAATTTGAAGAATAGGAACATCATGATTATTGAGAAAATCCAACAGATTCTCGAAGAAGTTAAAACACTGAGCGCAAAAGATGCCAAGGACATTGAGGCTTTGCGCATAAAATACTTGAGTAAGAAAGGCGAAATCAGTCAGCTTATGAACGAATTCCGTAACGTGGAGGCTGACAAGAAACGCGAAGTGGGCATGAAGATAAATGCTTTGAAACAAGCTGCTACCGAAAAAATCAACAGCCTGCGTGCAAACATGACAACTGCCGAAGAAACTTCATCGGATATAGACCTTACTAGAACAGCATCGCCCGTAAAACTCGGCACACGCCACCCTCTGACGCTTGTAGAGAACCAAATCATAAAAATTTTCGGAAGAATGGGATTTGTGTTGGCTCAAGGTCCGGAAGTAGAGGACGACTGGCACGTGTTTTCCTCTATGAATTTTCCCGCCGACCACCCTGCGCGCGACATGCAGGACACATTCTTTGTGGAAAGTCCAAACATATTGCTTAGAACTCACACAAGTTCCGTGCAAAGTCGTGTAATGGAACACAGCCAACCGCCAATAAGAGTAATCTGCCCGGGGCGTGTTTATCGCAACGAGGCTATCTCGGCTCGTGCCCACTGTTTCTTCCATCAGGTTGAAGGACTTTACATTGACAAACAGGTATCGTTTGCCGACTTGAAGCAGGTTCTGCTCACATTTGCCCGTGAAATGTTCGGAGCCGATACTAAAATTCGTCTGCGTCCTTCTTATTTCCCATTCACCGAACCGTCTGCCGAAATGGACATCAGTTGCGACATTTGCGGCGGCAAAGGTTGTTCGTTCTGCAAGAACACAGGCTGGGTGGAAATCCTGGGATGCGGAATGGTAGACCCTGCAGTTCTCGATGCCAACGGCATAGATTCAAAACAATATACGGGTTATGCCTTCGGAATGGGCGTAGAGAGAATCGCCAACCTCAAATACAAGGTTGACGACCTCAGACTTTTTCTCTGAAAACGATGTAAGATTCCTTGAAGAATTCACATCTGCAAATTAAGTAAGGAAAGTAACTCGCGACATAAGTTAAACAACAAAAAATGCCGGCAGGAACCCATCTCGCCGGCGTTTTTATTTTCCTTTTTATAAGTCATTGTTTTTCAAACAATAAAAACGACGAAAAACATAAGGCATATATTTTTTAAAATACAAGGCACTTATTTTAAAATAAGTGCCTTGTATTTTTTCGCACATGCCGAATCGTATTTTACACAACAAAAACGGCATATTCCGCAACGGAAATCTGCCGCAACACAGAGTGATTAAAAAGTAAACTTATTTGTCGTAATCTTCCTTGCACAGAGTGATGCTCACCAACTGTTTGTGTGAAGAAGCGGAATTATAGACATAGCGAAAACTCATCCCCTCGTCTTTTGCCCGTTTCAACTCTACGGAATTGGTAATCATGGAGAGCAATTGATTGCGAAACATCCCTATATTTCCCTGAACCAACTTGGCATCGTCAATCTTGCCACTGAGTGTGTAATGATAGGAAAGGCAGCGCAATGTCTTTGAATAGGTCATGGAATCGAGCACCACCCCTTCGGAAATCTTCTTGGGACATTGTTTTTCGGTGAATTCCTCTGCCTGCTCCGCGCATTGGTCGTCAAACGAAGACTGACGACACGAAAATAACGTGAGAAGCAGCAACGGCAAAAACAGAAACAGACGCTTCATCTTCGGCGAACAAGTTTTCTGACTCTTCCTATGATTTTCATTCCGAGCATCACGCCATCGTAAACAGCTACGACTCGGTCGAAGTTGTTAATTAATCCTCCGAAACGACCTGTTGCCTTTGGCGGTTCGAACAAGTTGCCCGTAAGCGTCTTTATTCTTTTTCCGCTTTTACGCACATCAGCCAAAGCCTCGTCGCGTTTTACGAGAATATCATTGAGAGTGAGCTTCATTCTATCAGTCATTGTTTCCGCTTAAAAACAAATTGCCGAGAAAATTCACAATCGGTGTGGTAATCCACCGGGAGCGATTGACGTACACAACAATTGCCAGCACAACGAAAAACGCCGCCACCGACGCATAGCCCAATGTGAGACTTCCCGTAAGGTCTCCCACAAGCGAAGCCATGCAAAAGGCAATCAAAATAAAAGCAACCGCACCGATCAGGAACATAATCATTCCCAAAATCAGTGCGGAAAGCAAAATCACAAGTTTTGAGACGCACTCCAACCCGACATACTTCTTTTGCAGCTCGAAATAGTTTTTTATTTCAGCCACAAGCTCTTCGATTGTCTTTATGTTCTTATCGCCGGAAAACATCTCAAAAATCTTTTATCAGTTGTCAGCAGATTTCAATTCGTCTGCAATGTCGTCAACAAGATCATTCATCTGCTTGCGATCAAGACGTATGCCGCGCTTCTGCAAAGCTTCGATGATTCTTTCACGGGTATCCTCGCCTTTTCAGGAGCGAAAAAGAATTCCACAAGCAGCACCCACAGCGGCACCACCCAAAAAAGCTGCCAAAATACTTAAACCTTTCATGATCTAATAATTTTATTTGTTTGTAACTCGTTTCAAAAGTAGCGATTTTCCGCGAATGAAACACAATAAAAACACCACTTTATTGGTTTTTCTACTACATTTCCGGTTTTTTAATATTCTTTATTGTCAAAACAGGCTTATTCAAAATAAAAATCGTAACTTTGTAGCGCAAGCACGATGCCGAAAGGCATTGACGGCAAATTTAGACAACGAAATAAACTTAACTCACAAAATCAAGTATCAAACCATCATGAAAAAAGTATGTAGCCATAGCTTTGAGTTTGTTTACAGCCATAGCTTTCACTTCCTGCAAATCTCAGGAATCAGCCTATAAGAAAGCATACGAAAAGGCTAAACAACAGCAAACAGTGGAACAACAGCAGCCGCAACAAACCACAGTGGCAGTACAACCCACACAACCCGCAACAACAGTAACCACAACTCCCGCTCCCCACACACGCCGATGCAAATGTAAGAAGCGAAAGTGTTCAGCTCATTGACGGTGCAGGTTTGAAAACATACAGCGTTGTTTGCGGCAGCTTCTCGCTCAAAGCAAACGCACAGGGACTTCAGCAAAAACTCAAAAACCAAGGCTACGAAGCACAAATTGCACTAAATCCGCAGCGCAAGTTCTATCGTGTGATTGCAACCACTTTCGATGATCTAAGCTCGGCAGTATCTTCACGCAACAAACTTCGCAATTCATACTCCGACGCTTGGTTGCTCTACAACAAATAAGAATTTAGTTTATACAAATAACATATTATGCGCTTCGCCTGAACGGCGAGGCGCATAAAAATTATATTCAATTCTATTTGCGGGATTTAATGCACGGCATCCCGCAGTCATAACATACGACAAATCTCAAAAAAGCCCTTATTATGAACTTAGGAATGACCGAAATCATTATCATAGCCATTGTAGTGCTCGTTTTATTCGGCGGGAAAAAGCTCCCGGAACTCATGCACGGCGTGGGAAAAGGAATTCGTGATTTCAAAAAAGGAATGAACGGAATAGATGACGAAATAAAAAAGACATAGACTTGAACGACACGCCCGAAAAGAAATGACATCGACCACAAACGAAAATTCCGAAGTACGGCAAAACGTAGATGAGAGCAGCAATCTCCCGGAAATGACATTTTGGGACCACCTCGAAGCTTTGAGGTGGATGCTTGTAAGATCATTTATCGCAATAGCCATATTGGTTATCGGCGGATTTGCTTTCATTCCCTGGCTTTTCCAGCACATAATAATGGCTCCTTGTCGCAATGATTTCTTCCTTTACAAGTTTCTTGCGAAATTAGGTTCATTCGTACCGTTCACTCCCGACGAATTTGTTGAGCCGTTCAACGTAAACATAATAAACATAAAGCTGCCATCGCAGTTCTTTCTGCAAGTATCGCTCTCTTTTTTGGTTCGCATTGCTCGTGGCTTTTCCTTATATCGTTTTCGAGATATGGAGATTCGTTTGTCCTGCACTTTACAAGAACGAAAGAAGACGCACCGAAAGAGCTTTTTATTTTCGGAACCGTGATGTTTTCATGGGATGCTTCGTGGGATACGCTCTTGTATTTCCTCTAACGCTAAGATTTCTATACACATACCAGATAAGCCCGGAAATAACAAATCAACTTTCACTAGATTCGTATATGAGCAACTTCCTTTATGCTCGTATTCATGATGGGAATAATTTTCGAACTTCCGTTGGTTTCGGCACTGCTGTCAAAAAATAGGTTTGCTCAACCGTTCGTTCTTCAAGCAATACAGAAAACATGCCATAGTGGTGCTTCTGATAGTTGCCGCCGTTATAACGCCGTCGTCAGACCCTGTTCACTCTAATGGCAGTATTCTTACCTATATATATATTGGGGAATTTAGCGCGATACTCGTAAAACCCGCACCTAAAAAACGAAGATTGACAAGTTTTACATTTCAAAGTACAAAAAATCCAAGAAAAAGTAAAAAAGCAGGGACAATTCGGTTTATACTAAAAGAAATATGTACTTTTACACTTGGATTTTAAGAGAATTTTGAAAGAAAGAAGATAGATACGTACGAATAATATGGGTTCAAAAAAAGAAAATAGGCTTGATAGGTTTTGGACGCATGGGTGCTAAATATCTGCACTATTTGCAAGCTTGCCCCGATTGGGAAGTTGCATATATTTGTGATGTGGACGAGAATGCACGAAACTATGCAAAAAACTGTCGCCGAACTCTACAATAGTCGCTAACGAAGAGGAAATATTTGAAGATAAAAACGTTGATGCCGTAGCTCTTTGCACTCTTGCAAACTTCCGACACGAGCAAATACAGAAAGCCGTAAAAAGTATGGCAAACACATCATCTCAGAAAAGCCAATAGGCGATACACTCGAAAGAGAATGGGAATCTGTAAAAGCAGTTGAGAACTCCGGAGTACTTGCCACGGTAAATCTTTATCTCCGCAATTCTTGGTATCATAGCAAGATGAAGCAATATATAAAGGACGGCGAACTTGGAGAACTTGCCATAATACGTGTTTGTCACATGACACCCGGTCTTGCTCCCGGAGAAGGACATGAATATGAGGGTCCTGCTTTCCACGACTGCGGAATGCACTACGTTGATATAGCACGTTGGTATGCCGAGTCGGAATATAAGACATGGCATTCTCAAGGCATGAGAAATGTGGAATTATAAAGACCCATGGTGGGTACAATGCCACGGAACATTCTGAAAACGGAATAGTGTTTGACATAACCCAAGGTTTCGTGTACGGACAACTTGCAAAAAGAGCAGACTCACCTTTCGTACGTTGACTTGATAGGAACAAAAGGAATTGTACGCATGACCCACGACTTCAAAACCGCAGTAGTGGATCTTCACGGAATAAACAATACAATTCTTACTCGTTTGCCTTTCGGCGGAAAAAACATTGACACAATGTGTAACCGTTTTGCAAAAAGTATAAACGACGGAAAACTTGACCCACAACTTCCCACGCTTCGCGACTCGGCTATAGCTTCGGAATACGCTTGGAAGTTTTTCGAAAATAGTAAGGAACATGATCTTCCTGCTATTGGAAATTTGGAAACACTTGAGCTGATTCGTGAACATCGCCGCAATTTGAAAGACGGATATGGTCTTTTGCATCGCAGAGAATTCTAAAAAAAAGAAACAACATAACAATAACAACATAATTAAGTAACTAACCTAAAAATTATGGCAAAAATCTCAAGACGCGACTTCCTCAAAAGGGAAGCGCAGCTATGGCGGGTATGATTATCGCGCCAAAGCATCGTGCCAAGTTCTGTTCTTGGCAAAACTTACGGACACAAATCTCCAAGCGATAAGCTTAACATTCTTGGCGTAGGTGTCGGTGGTCGCGGTGCAAGCGACCTCGCAGAAATGGAAACCGAAAACATTATCGGTCTTTGCGATGTTGACTGGAAGTATGCAAAACACATCTTCGACAAATATCCTAAGGCAAAACGCTACAAGGATTGGCGCAAAATGTATGACGAGATGCTTAAGAGCGCAGATGCAGTTATGGTAGCTACTGCAGACCATACTCACTGCATTATCGCAGCAAATGCAATTATGGCAGGCAAACACGTTTACGTAGAGAAACCTATGACTCTCTATGTTTATGAATCTCGTTTACTCACCATGCTTGCAAAGAAATATAAAGTTGCAACCCAAATGGGTAACCAGGGAGCTTCGAGCGCAGGAACCCGTCAGGCTATTAATTGGTTGTGGAACGGAGAAATCGGCGAAGTAACTCGCGTAGACTCTTTCACTAACCGTCCTATTTGGCCGCAAGGAATTCCTACTCCGAAAGAAAAAGACCCGATTCCTGACACTCTTGACTGGGACAACTTCATAGGTCCGGCTAAATATCGCGATTACAATTCTATTTATACTCCCTGGAACTTCCGTGGCTGGTGGGATTTCGGAAGCGGCGCACTCGGTGATATGGCAAATCATATCCTTCAGGTTGCTTCCAAAGGTTTGAACCTTGGTTATCCCGACGAAGTTATCGGTAGTTCTACTATGTTGATGACGGATTCTTGTCCTTCTGCAGAGAAGATTACATATCACTTCCCCGCTCGCGACAACATGAAGAAAATGGCATGCCCGCCTGTAGTACTTAACTGGTATGACGGTGGCATTACGCCCGAGCTTCCTTTCGATATGCCCGCAGACAAACATTTCGACGAAAACGGTGTTACCGTTTATTACGGAACAAAAGACACTATGGTTGTTGGTACTTATGGTTACAATCCGTTCCTTGTTTCCGGTCGCAATCCGAAAGTTCCCGAGCTACAGCGTATCGTAAAAACGACAATCACCAGCAAGATTGGATTCGTGCTTGCAAGGAAAGCCCAGAAAACCGCGTTCCTTCAGCTTCGGATTTCAGCGAGTCAGGACCGTTGAACGAAATGGTAGTAATGGGATGCGCAGCCGTTCGTTTGCAAGAATTGCATCAGTGGCTTTAAGTGGGATGGCAAGAACATGAAGTTCACAAACATTCCTGCCGGCGCAAAAATCCGCAGCATCATAGAAGACAAATTCCATATTCATGACGGGCACCCGACATTCGATCGCAAATACAGCGACCCCGTGGACGCAAACGAATATGCAGCACATCTTATCAAACCTGTTTATCGTGAAGGTTGGACATTGCCTGAACTTCCTAAACTTTAATCAATACAAAAACAGAACAACAATGAAAAAATTAATTTATAGTGTACTGTGTCTTTCCTTGGCTGTTAGCGTGAATGCAGCATGTCCCAAGAAAAAGGCAGCTTGCTGCGCAGCAGCACCCAAAAGGTACCGTAACTCTTTATTGTTCGCAAGGTTTCCAAGGTCCTGAGAAATGGGACAAGTTCAATTTCCCCGTTGACAAAAAAGGCTACATTTCCATTTTTGACGGTAAGAATTTGAACGGTTGGAGAGGTTATGCCAAGAGCTATGTCCCCTCACGTTGGGTAATAGAAGACGGAGCTCTTCACTTTATCGGCAATCAGGCTCCCGAAGAGAAACGCAAAGGCAAAGAAGGTGGTGACATCATCTTTGCTCACAAGTTCAAGAACTTCGAACTTTCTATTGATTGGAAAGTTGGCAAAGCCTGCAACTCCGGTATTTTCTACCTTGCGCAAGAACTTACAAATCAGAATGGCGATGTTGAATCTATCGTAGTTTCCGGTTTGGAAAGTCAGGTGCTTGACAATGCCAACCACCCCGATGCCAAATTGGGTAAAGACGGCAACCGTCAGTCATCTTCTCTTTACGATCTCATTCCAGCAAAACCGCAGAACCAGAAACCATATGGCGAGTGGAACAACACTGTTATCCGTGTTTACAACGGTAACGTTACCCACTACCAGAATGGTGTGAAAGTTGTTGAATACAAACTTTGGACTCCTGAATGGACCGCTTTGCTTCAGACAAGTAAATTCAGCGAAAAAGCATGGCCTGCTGCATTTGAAGGATTCAACAATGCCGGCGGTGTAAACCATGAAGGTTTCATCGGTCTTCAGGATCACGGCGATGATGTTTGGTTCAAGAACATCAAGGTAAAGATTTTGAAATAAGTCAACCTAAAAACAACCAATTATGAAACAGACATTATTAACAGCTGCCGCTTGCTTGCTGATTTTCGCTTCATGCGGCAACAAAAACTGCAAATGCGACTGCAGCTGCGAAAGTTGCAAATGTGCAAAAACAGATTCCGCTACGGGTGATGCTACAGCTGCTCTTGACTATAAAGTTGTAGAGAAACCTCAGGTTGATATAAGCAAATGCCTGTTGACAAAGATGGTTACATTACTATCTTTGACGGTAAAACTCTTGACGGTTGGCGTTGCTACGGCAAGGATAAAGCAGGTTCAGACTGGAATGTTGACGATGGCGCAATTCACCTTAAAGGTTCCGGCAACGGAGAAGGTGGCGGCGTAAACGGCGGCGATATTCTCTTTGCGCACAAGTTCAAAATTTCGAACTTACCTTTGAATACAAAGTTTCCAAGGGTGCTAATTGGTGTATTCTACCTTGCACAAGAAGTTACGGTTAACAACAATGGCAAGGACGAGTTTATTCCTATCTGGCAGTCTGCTTCGGAATACCAGGTGCTTGACAATGCTAATCACCACGATGCTCAGCTCGGCGTTGACGGCAATCGTCAGTCTGCATCTCTCTATGACATGATTCCTGCAAAGCCTCAGAATGCCAAACCTTACGGAGAATGGAATACCGGTAAGATTATGGTTTACGAAGGAACCGTTATCCATGGTCAGAACGGCAAGAATGTTGTGGAATATCACCTTTGGACTCCGAAATGGAAAGAAATGCTTGACAACAGCAAGTTCAAAGCTGACGGCGACTTCCCCCATTGCATACAAATTGCTCCTCAACATGGGCGGCGACAACCACGAAGGTTACATTGCTTTCCAGGATCACGGAGATGATGTTTGGTATCGCAACGTAAAAGTCAAAGTTCTCAAATAAACAAAGACTATTATTACAAAGTAATGCTGCCGCACGGTTTTAACGCCGGCGGCGGCATTTTTTATTTGAACCATTAAATAAGAAATCATGATAAAGAAATTATTCCCTGCAATGCTTGCCGCGCTTCTTGTGTTGCCTTTGCAGATGCAGGCTTTTACTCTGAAAGCCAAACACAAAAAGCAGTTTGCTTTGCAGCTATACTCTATTCGCGAGCTTGTACACGAGGGCGACAAAGCCGACTTCCAGAAACTTCTCAATGAGCTTTCTGCCATGGGATATACAGCTGTTGAAGCTGCAAGTTACGATCAGGGCAAAGGCACAATCTATGGTTTCACTCCCGAAGACTATAAAGCTGCCGTTGAAGCCGCCGGTATGGAATCGCTTTCCGCTCATATCGGCAAACCTCTCTCTGACGAAGAACTTAATTCGGGCGATTATTCGCAGTCTCTCGCATGGTGGGACAAAACCATTGCCGACCAGAAAAAAAGCAGGAGTGTCATATATAGTAATGCCTTGGATGAACATCCCCTCAACCTTGAAACAGCTCAAAGTTTATTGCGACTATTACAACGAAGTAGGCAAAAAATGCGCAGCTCAAGGCATCAAGTTCGGATACCATAACCACAAGCACGAGTTTGTGAACGTTGAAGGACAAATGGCATACGATTATATGCTTCAGAACACCGTTCCAAAATACGTTTTCTTCCAGATTGACCTTTACTGGTGCGTTCGTTCCAACAACAATCCCCTTGATTATTTCAGGAAATACCCCGGACGTTTCAAACTTTTCCATGTCAAGGACGAGAATGAGCTTGGCGGAAGCTGCTCTATGGGATTTGACGTGATTTTCAACAATGCTGCCACTGCCGGTTTGGAATATCCCGTTGTTGAAATAGAACGTTACAGCCACCCTGTTATGCAGGAAGCTAAAGAAAGTGCCGACTATCTCAATGCGGCTCCTTTCGTAAAGAAAACATACAGAAAGTAATTAAAATAGCACTACTATGCGTAAAAAGTACATTATTGCCGTTGCTTTAACGACTTTTGCCGCAACAACGACGCTGTCTGCACAAGACAAAAACAAGATGACCCATGAGATGACAGAGTTCTATTCACCGGAACCGCCGGTGGTAACTCCGGGTACGGAAATCAAAGGTGGCGGATTCACAGCCCCTTCCGATGCCATTGTTCTCTTTGACGGTAAAGACCTTTCCAAATGGGGAAAACACCAAGGGCGGTCCTGCCGAATGGAAAGTCAAGGACGGAGTCATAACCGTGGATAAAAGCAAGGGAGACATCCAGACCAAGGACAAATTTAATGACTTCCAGCTACACATTGAATGGCGTGTGCCGAAAGACATAGAAGGTTCCGACCAACTTAGAGGCAACAGCGGCATTTACCTTCAAGGAATGTACGAAGTGCAAGTGCTTGACAACTACAACAACAAGACATACGTCAACGGCATGGCGGGAAGTATTTACAAACAGACAGCTCCTCTTGCCAACGCCATGCGTAAACCCGGGGAATGGAACGTTTACGACATAATCTACACCGCCCCCACGTTCAAAGCCGACGGCACTTATCGCACACGTCCGCACGTTACGGTAATCCAGAACGGCGTGATTCTGCAAAAACAACACCGAGATTCTCGGCACGACCGAGTTCATCGGATTGCCCAGAACCGTTAAACACGGAGCAGGTCCTATTCTGCTGCAGGCGCATGGCGACAAGAGCCAGCCCATAAGCTTCAGAAATATTTGGATAAGAAATTTGTAAAATTCTATTCCTGATTAATATCAAAACAGGTGCAGCATTTTTCTTTGCTGTACCTGTTTTTTATGTCCCTACCGCTCACCAAACCAATAAAGTTCGTTGCTCGAAAAATCTATTCGCTCAAGTAAGCCAAACCATGGACTATTTGTTTTTATTGCCCAAACTTTCACACGCAATTTCGGCAACGTAGGAACACGCTTCCGCAACCGGCACAAATTTATTGTTTTGAAATACTTCGCAAACAAGACTTCCCACTACGAATATTCGGTTATTTTTCTTTTTTATGCAATATTCGGAAAAACACAAGGGACTTCGTGAAAATTACGAGCCATATATTTTAAAATAAGTGCCTTGTATTTTAAAAATATATGCCTTATATTTTTTTACCACAACAAACCTTTGATACACAACAACTTACAAAAGATGCATAAAACGCGGCTAACTATCTGATTTTTTCGCCAGTTCCGAATAAATTCAAGAAATCCCGTCCTAATTGCATACTTTTCGGAACTCGTGAAAATTTATGCAAAAATTCTTGCATTCGGGAACATATCCGGTTTTTCAACAACATTTTCCACAAAATCAAACACACAAAAAAATATTTGTCCGACTTTTGGCTATTATCCCGCCTTTTTATCCGAAAATCCGCTTAAAAGGGTTATATTTGCATATAATCATATACCAAACCCCCATGAGAAAAAACATTTTCCTGTTTGCAGCCATATTGTCGGCGTTTGCATTCACCTCACTCTGCACGCCGCAAGCCGTTGCACAGAAAAAGAGCTACACAAAAAGATAAGCCAACCCCGAAACGAATATGTGGTGGCAACCAAACACGGAGTTCCCGCCGACGGAAAGACAGACGCTTCGGAAGCCATACAGAAACTTATAGACAACAATCCCAACCGTACAATTTATTTCCCTGACGGCATATATCTTGTATCACGTCCCATCAACACCCCCGCAGACCCGCAGAAAAGCGTGCAACTTGTGCTGTCGAACTACGCCGTAATCAAAGCCTCCGGCGCATGGAAAGACGGTGGGGCGGTAATAAAACTCGGCGCAATACATGCCGCCAACGACATTAACACCAACGGAAGCAACTACGGGCTTTACGGCGGAATAATCGACGGTTCCGGCTTTGCCGACGGAGTTTCAATTGACGGCGGACGCGAAACAAAAAATAGAAAATGTGTCCATTAAGCACACTCAGATAGGAGTGCACGTAAAACGAGGCGCAAACAGCGGTTCGTCCGATGCTGACATTTGCGACGTGAACATAGTGGGCAACGACAAAGCCAATTCCATTGGTCTTCTTGCCGAAGGAAGCGACAACACATTCACCAACATGCGCATAGCATCCGTAAACATCGGCGTTCTGATAAGGGGCGGCGCGGGAAACAGCCTTAGAAACATTCATCCGCTATACATATACCACAAGGACCAGAACTATGAAACAAGCTGCGGATTCGTAGTGGAAACCAACAACAACTGGTTTAATTTCTGCTACAGCGACCAGTTTGCCACAGGTTTCCTCATAAACACAGCGCATCGGTAAACCTCACCGACTGTTTCTGCTATTGGTACAACGGCAAAGTGTCATATCAAACAGCCATAAGGAGCGAAGGGAAATTCAATTCGCTCGTAGTGGGAATACGCTCCATTTTCAATCAGGACGGAAGCGTTGCCACACTGCTCGATGCCGAAAAGGGAGGCGACGGAGCCTTGATTCATCCCGTGGCATGGGCTGAAAAATTGTCCGATAAGGACGTAAGCGAAAGCTATAAGAAATAAAAACAAACCATAACAGATAAAACAAATCTTCAATGAGAAAAACATTTCCTACATAGCATTGTTCATGCTTGCACTCGCATTCTCTTTTGCAAACATCGTATCGGCAACGGCACGTAAAAAAGATTCCAAGAAAAATCAGCAGTTCACAAACACCTATGTAGTGGTAACCGAGCACGGAGTTCCCTCCGACGGAACAACAGATGCCACCGAAGCCATACAGAAAGTAATAGACGAAAACCCGAACCGCACCATATTCTTCCCCCGACGGCTTGTATCTCATATCACCTCCATAAACACCCCCCGCAGAACCCACAAAAGCGTACATCTCGTATTGGGAAACTACGCAGTTCTTAAAGCCACTGGCGATTGGAAGGACGGCGGAGCCATAGTACGCCTCGGCGCAATTCACAAAGCAAACAACATATATATAAACGGAAGTAACTACGGACTTAGCGGCGGAATAATCGACGGTTCGAACGTTGCCGACGGAATTTCGATAGACGGCGGCAGGGAAACAAGAATTGAAAACGTATCCATAAAGCACACCCAGATAGGAATACACATAAAACACGGAGCAAACAACGGCTCTTCGGACGCAGATGTCTGCAATGTAAACATCACAGGCAATGGCAAATCAAACTCCAAGGGACTCCTCGTTGAAGGATTCGACAACACTTTCACCAACATGCGCATAGCAAACGTAAACGTAGGCGTGCACCTGAAAACAGGAGGCAACAGCTTGAAAAACATTCACCCGCTGTTCATATTCGGCAAAGAACAAACCTACGAAACCAGCGCAGGATTCGTGATAGAAAGCACAAACAACTGGTTTAACTACTGCTACAGCGACCAATTCGCCACAGGTTTCAGGATAAAAAAGGGATTCTCCGTAAATCTCACCGACTGTTTCTGTTTTTGGTACTCGGCAAAAGTCCCCTTCCAAACAGCAATCGAATGCGACGGCAAACTGGAATCGATGGTTACCGGACTGCGTGTGGGATTCAAGAAAGACTGTCCCAAACTTACGCTTCTGAAAGCAGAGAAAGGCGGCAAGGGAATGCTCGTAAACCACATACAACCCGACTATAACTTTTCGGCAGACGATGTGAGCAAAGACTATATCAAATAACGCCGCATATATAAAGCATTCGGGCATAACAAAGGTTTGTGTTTCTTGTTTTTGGGAACACAAACCTTTGCCGTTTGTAAGAAAATTCGTAACTTTGCTCTTACTAAGTAATAGCGACTTAAATGAACGTAAAAAGAGTTTTATTCATCAACCAAGGTATAACCCCATACATACCTGAAAGCCCTATGGCTAAGGCTGGACGCGAATTGCCGCAGACCATACAGGAAAGCGGACGCGAAATAAGGACATTCCTTCCCCAGTGGGGCTGCATAAACGAACGCAGAAATCAATTGCATGAGGTTATACGTCTTTCGGGGATGAATATAATTATCGACGGAAACGACCATCCACTTATTATAAAAGTTGCATCGCTACAGCCGGCAAGAATGCAGGTATATTTCATAGACAACGACGACTATTTTGACAAACGCGGAATGGAATGCGACGAAGCAGGAAACGAATACGAGGACAACGGCGAAAGAGCAATCTTTTTATGCTCGCGGCGTTCTCGAAACTGTAAAGAAACTTCGTTGGCGTCCCGACGTGATTCACTGTCAGGGATGGATTTCTGCGGTTGCTCCCCTTTATATTAAGACTGCCTTTAAGGACGAACCTTCTTTCGACGGCACGAAAGTTGTTTTTGAAATCAACGATGTGAAGCTGAAAAACAATCTTCCCGAAAATTTCAACTCTTGTCTGGCTACTCGCAACGTTACCAAAACATTCCTCAAGAAAGAAAACCTGAAGTTTGAAAACGCTGACGACCTTCTTAAATTGGGAATCAAATTCTCGGATGCCCTTATACTTGGCACTAACGAGCCTAACAAAGAAGTTGTGGATTATGCCGAAAACGAGGGAAAACCAGTGCTTCCTTTTGTGGAAAATCCCGATTATGCCTCCTACTACGGGGACTTCTACGAGAAACTTCTAAGTTAAAGACTTTGCCAAGAAGCGAAGCCGTAGGCAAGCAAATACTATAAGTATCACCACTTCCCACTTTAACAGAAATTCCAAGTGAAAGTATCTTATCTGATAAAAAGTCTGGCGGCATTGATTGCCGTAATGTGCATTACTATATCCTGCGACGATGAAACAGGAAGCATTGGCGGCAATGTCATGCCCGGACATGACGAATGGAAATCACGCAAAATATTTACAGCGTGCTTTCGCGCTCGGTTAAAGCCGACAGTGTACTCGGCACAACCTCTACAAGTTATTTGGGAAAGATTACCGACCCGGAAACAAATGCTACTACTTCGTGCGATTTCCTTGGTCAATTCCACATTCTCGAGAATCTTTCGTTTCCTGAGCTTAAAACTTTGGTAATGGACCATGATACTATCGAGGCAGACTCGGTTGATATTCGTCTTTACGTTTCAAATTACTACGGAGACTCACTGAATTCGATGAAACTGGGAGTTTACGAGCTCGACACGGCAAACGTTATGAAGGAAAACATGATTTACTATTCTAATTTGGACCCTTGGAAATACGTAAACAAAAAACCTTCCGCCATTCGCAAAGAATTTTCGTTTTCTGTCATAGACATGACGTTGAACGACAGTTTGCAAAATATTTACTCCAGAAACAGAAACATCTGCATCAAGTTACCTAAGGATTACGGTACATTTCTGATGAAAAAATATTATAGCAATCCGTCCAATTTCGCAGATTCTTACAGTTTCATCCATAATGTTTGCGCCGGTTTCTATTACAAGATTCTTTCCGGCAATGGTACGATGCTCAACATCGATGCTGCTTCGCTCAGTGTGTACTTCCGTTACAAACAGGAAGACTCCATTATAAGCGGTGTTCAGAGAATGGCAACCACAGAAGAGGTCTTGCAGAACACGAGAATAGAAAACAAGAACCTTGAAAGGCTTCTCGAGACTGAAAATGCCACTTATCTGAAAACTCCAGTGGGAATATACACGGAAGTAACGCTTCCAATAGACAGCATATATAATGACGAGCATATCAACGACACTATAAACAGTGCGAAAATCTCATTTACGAGAATCAACGACGATAAGCAGACAACATATAACCTGCCTATTCCGCAAACTTTGCTTATGGTGAAGACCGACGAGCTTTACGATTTCTTTGAAAACAGCAGAGTGGCAGACGCAATGACATCATACGTGGCATCTTTTACCGAAAAGGAGAACGCCTATACTTTCAACAACATCTCCTCTTTGGTTTCCAATCTCTATTCCACAAGGAAAGACGGTGCAGGTGTGAATGCTTCCGATTCAAAAGCCACAAAAGAGACCAAATATGCCAAATGGGAAGCCGAACATCCCAATTGGAACAAAGTATTACTTGTTCCTGTTACCACTACTTATACCCAGCAGTCCATAGGTTACCAGACGCAAAATGTTCTCTCGCGTGTGCGCAATGACTTGTCGCTTTCCTCCACACGTCTTGCAGGAGGAAACAGCGGGGACATCAAGATTTCGGTAATCTACAGCCGTTTCAAGAAATAGCAACATACTAACCCTGATTTACAAATACCATCATGAAAGGCATAGTTCTCGCAGGAGGTTCGGGCACACGCCTCTACCCCATCACCAAAGGCGTGAGCAAACAGCTCATTCCCATTTTCGACAAACCAATGATATACTACCCTATTTCGGTATTAATGCTTGCCGGAATTAGGGACATTCTTATAATTTCCACACCCTACGACCTGCCGGGCTTTAAGCGTTTGCTGGGCAACGGAGAGGACTTCGGTGTGCATTTCGAGTATGCCGAGCAGCCTTCGCCCGACGGATTGGCGCAGGCATTTATTATCGGCGAAAAGTTTATTGGCAATGACAACGTTTGCCTTGTCCTCGGCGACAACATTTTCTACGGAAGCGGATTCACTGGCATGTTGCGCGAAAGCGTTAGCTATGTTGATAATCAGAATTGCGCCACAGTTTTCGGCTATCACGTTAACGATCCTGAACGATACGGTGTTGTCGAATTCGACAAGGACGGGAATGCACTCAGCATAGAAGAAAAGCCGGCGCATCCCAAATCTAATTTCGCCGTAGTGGGACTTTATTTCTATCCCAACGATGTTGTGAAAATTGCCAAAAGCATTAAGCCCTCACCTCGTGGAGAATTGGAAATCACAACGGTCAATGACGTGTATCTTAAAGCACAACGATTGAAAGTTCAGCGTCTTGCCCGCGGTTTTGCATGGCTTGACACCGGCACACACGATTCTCTTTCAGAGGCTTCCACTTTCATTGAGGTAGTAGAGAAACGTGGCGGACTCAAGGTGGCATGTCTTGAAGACATAGCCTTTTCCAACGGCTGGATTGATGCTGACACACTGCGCAAAGTGGCTCAACCCATGAGCAAAAACGAATACGGCAAATATCTGCTGCGTCGTGCCGACGAGGCAGAGCAGAACAACGCATAAAACATGAATGTTATAAAAACCGATATCGAAGGCGTGCTGATTTTGGAACCGAAAGTTTTCTATGACGCGCGCGGATATTTTTTGAAAGCTACAACGAGAGGGATTTCAATGCCCTCGTGGGAAACGTAAATTTCATTCAGGACAACGAAAGTCGCTCGCAATACGGGGTGCTTCGCGGTCTGCATTTCCAAAAAGGCGAACATTCCCAAGCCAAGCTCGTGAGAGTTGTGCGTGGAACTGTTTATGATGTTGCCGTAGACCTTCGCAAAAGTTCTCCTACCTTTGGGAAATATGTCGGAGTGGAATTGTCCGAAGAAAACCACCGTCAGTTTTTCATTCCACGAGGCTTTGCCCACGGCTTTGCAGTGATGAGCGAAATTGCAGTATTCCAATATAAATGCGACAACCTCTATGCTCCCGAAAGCGAAGGAGCAATAATGTGGAACGATCCCGACCTAAACATAATATGGCCTGTGAAAGCCGACAAGATAATTCTTTCCGAAAAGGACAAACACCACCCTTTGCTCAAAGATTCCGATTACCTTTTCGACTAAAGCCGCAAAATACAACCTTTACAGGACTGTCGTTTCCACAATCCGAATAAGTCCGCAACCTGTTAAATTGTATTTGCATTGTGAGGCGGTAAATCCGACAAAACATACCGTATAAAATCCCGCATTTGGGATGTTGAAAAAAAACATAAGGCACTTCGTAAAAAATACAAGGCACTTATTTTAAAATACAAGGCACATATTTCAAAATATATGGTCTTGTATTTTTTGCTTTTTCAAACTTCTGAAAAACAACAACTTGCAAAAGGCTAAAAATTCCCTGTTTTCGAGGGCTTTCATCCCGTCATTTTTCCTCCATTTGCGACATTTCGGAGTTTTTGACTATTTTTGCACATCCGTTAAACCAAAAGAAATTTTATCGGTCTAAAAATAGAAAAAAAGCAAACAAATGAGCCAAAACAAACGCCGGTTGGCACACATATATATAATGCTGCTTTCTTTGTGCGCGGCACTTTCCCTAATGCCTTCCGCCGTTTCGGCGCAACACACAATAAAGACCGTAATCGTTGATAGCATTACGCGCATTCCCTTGCCGGGTGCAAACGCCATTGTCTTCTCAACCGACAGTTCTTTTATCAAAGGCACCACTTCCGACACGGCAGGAGTGGTAAAATTCAACCTTTCGCCCCACTCTCCTTACATACTGCGCATATCCATGATTGGATATAAAAGCTTGTTTTTCAACATTCCCAAAACAAAACGAGGCAACCGCACTTTTCCAAGCGATACCCTGCTGCTCCCACTCAACGAAGTGGCACTGAAAGTAGCCACTGTGGTGGGTACACGTGCAGATATGGAAACAAAAAGAAGACACTACGAGCTTCAGCGCAGAGGAATATAAAGTGCCGGAAGGCGAAGCCCTCGAAGAACTCGTGAAACTTCTTCCGGGGTTGAGATTGACGGAAATACCATTACATATAATGGCAAGCCTATATCCGAATTCAAGGTAAACGGCAAAGATTTTTTCAAAGGCAACAGCCGTTCCGCGCTAAAAAATCTTCCTGTGGAACTCGTAAACCGCATAAAAACCTACGAAAAAGAAAAGCGACTATGCCGAACAAACAGGCATTGACGACGGAAACGAACAGACCGTGATGGATATAGAACTGAAAAAGGAGCTAAATGAAACTTGGACAGCCAACTATGATGCCGGTGTGGGTTCGTATGGACGGTATATCCAGAAAATCTTTGCAAACCGTATGACCGACCGTTCCGTCTTAGCCTCACGGGAAACCTTAACGATGACGATGCAAGGTCAAACAAACAAATCGTTCGGAGTTGATTTTCACATGAACAACGGCAAGACTCGCAAGGAGAACCGCCGCTTTGAAATGGGAGGACACATAGGCTTTCACGACAGCCGTTCGCACAGTCAGACATGGCGAAATGCCGAAAACTACACGGGAACAACAAACGCATCACAGTTTTCGAACAGCAACAATTACAGCAAAACAAATCTTCGGGGCTTGGCGGAAATCTAAGAATGGAATGGCATCCAGACACAATGACCACCGTAACCGCCAATACTAATCTTTCGTTCAACAAGTCGCACAGCTTTTCACGTTCGCGCTCTGCAAGATTCAACAACGACCCTTACACCATAACCAACGACGAAGATCCGCTCGACAATGTGTTTGACAAAGATTTTTCCGCCGAATATATGCCGGAACTTTTCAAAGCCACCATAAACCGTAATTCCAATTCGTCAAAATCGCAAGGCAACAGCTACAGCTTCGGACTTAACGGAATGGCAGTGAGAAGACTTAACAGCAAAGGCAGAAACGTCAGCTTTGATTTTGCATTATCAAGCGGCGACGGACAAAACAAATCTTTCCGCATTGCCGACATATATTATTACAAACGTGCGGCAGACAAACGCCACACTTTCCAAGACCAGTACACCTCCTCGCCTTCTCATAATTGGAGTTACCGCGAACGCATCAGCTATAGCGAACCTATTGTAAAAGGACTGCGTTTCCAAACGAGCTACGCCTTTTATCGCTCAAAAGTCGCAGTAACCGTTCGCTCTTTGAGCTTGATTCGCTCGACGGTTGGCGTTATGGCGAACACGAACTCGGAGATCTTCCCTCAACAGAGGATTCTCTGCAATCCGTGCTCAACATGCAAAACTCCCTATACTCCACTTATAATAATTTTTATCATACCTGGCACGAAAGCCTTAACTACAACAGCAAAAACATAACGGCTTTCGTCTCCACGGATATAAGCTATAACACCACAAGATTGGACTACCGCCGAAGCACAATCGACACAACTTTCTCGCGAAGGCTTCTGCGCCTTAAACCATCGGCTTTGTTCCGCTACAGAATCTCAAAAACGAAAAATTCGAAGCACATTACAATGGTTGGAACACAGATCCGTCAATGACAAACAAGATTCCCATCACCGACAATGCCGATCCGCTGAATATACACCTTTCAGGGGGAAATCTTAAACCGTCGTGGAACAACCGTTTCAGATTTGAGTACAGCAAATTCATTGTTAAGAGACAGCAGAACTGGCAGGTTGACGCACAAATAGACCAAAGTTCCAACAACATCAGCACTGCCATTCACTACGACGAGACTTCAGGCGTAAGAACCACGCAACCCAAAAACATAAACGGCAACTGGTCGGCACGAACCGACTTTACTTTCACCACAGGTTTCGGAGCAAAAAAAGCATTTCGCTTAAACAGTTCCACAACAGGCACATACGACAATTCTGTTGGCTACATAAGCGTGGACAAAAGCGTTTCCAGCCAAAAGAACACCACCAAAACTTCCGGAATATTCCAAAGATTGAGTCTGAGATACCACAACGATTTCATGGAAGCCAAGATCGGAGCATCTCTTCGCTATCGCCACACCGACAACGAGCTTCGTCCACAGTCGAACATGGACACATATAATTACACATATTCGGCTTCGGCGAAATTTATTCTGCCCTGGAAAATGACAATCGAGAATTCGCTGCGAATGAGTAGCAGACGCGGATATTCAAATAAGAACATGAACACCGACGAGCTGATTTGGAACGCCACGGCTTCGCAAAACTTTTTCAAAGGGTCGCCTCTGATCATAAGGCTGCAGCTTTACGACATTCTGCGAAACCGCAGCAACATTGTCCGAACCATTAACGCGCAGAGCAGAGTGGACTCGAAAACGACGCATCCTACAGCTATTTCATGCTTCGCGCCATTTTTCGCCTGAACATCTTTAACGGAAAGATTTCGTCGGGCTATCCCAAAGGCAAAAAGAGCAAAAAAAAAGAAGCCAATAACAACAGTTTTTCCCATACTTCCGATTAATTATGCAAACAGTTGGAAAAATTGCGACAGCAAAGCATCTTTTTTGCCTGTTGCTTCAAAAAACTTCGCAAAACATTTGGCGCATTCAAAAATTACCCGTACTTTTGCATCGCTTTTGAGAAATAAAGCACCTGGCGCTGTAGCTCAACTGAATAGAGCATTTGACTACGGATCAGAAGGTTTAGGGTTTGAATCCCTACAGCGTCAAACAAAAAAATGCTACTGATTTTTCGGTAGCATTTTTTGTTTTATTACATTCGCATCACCATTAAAGCAAAAACAGAAATGAAAACTCTGCTCATACTTGTGGGAAAAACCACCGACAAAAGCGTGGCAAAACTCACGGAGGACTACATAAGCCGAATAGGACACTACATTCAATTTGAAGTGAACGTCATTCCCGACCTCAAAAACACTTCAAAACTCACTGAGGCGCAGATTAAAACCGCCGAAGGGAAAACATCATGAAACTTCTGCGTCCCGGCGACCACGTTATACTGCTTGACGAGCACGGAAAGGAGTATCGCTCGGTTGACTTTGCTACTAAACTCAACAAGTTGTGGAGCAATTCCGCACGACGAATAGTATTCATAATCGGAGGTCCATACGGTTTTTCGCAAAAGCCCGTGGACGCGGCAAACGAAAGCATTTCGCTTTCAAAAATGACGTTCTCCCCACCAAATGGTAAGGCTCATTTTCGTGGAACAACTCTATCGCGCACTCACGATATTGAACCATGAACCTTATCATCACGAATGAAAAAACGGAGATTCGGCGTGTTTTTACACAACTATCTATAATTCAGTGCGTTACCCTCTTTTTAACAATCTTTCATAAGTCATTGTTATTCAAAGACTTATTTCCGCAAAAAATATAAGGCACATATTTTAAAATAAGTGCCTTGTATTTTAAAATACATGGCTTGTATTTTTTGCAACAAGCCATGTGTTTTTTCAGGCATGGGAAATTGCTCCGTAAAATTGCGTTTTTTTCTGAAAGATTCAGACACTCGGAATGCAGAAACTCACTCTTCGAAAAATTTTCTCCCGAGAGTTTTACCTGCGCCTACCATGCAGCGCATTTTTCAAGGCATCTCACCAAGAAAATCCGAAATGCGCCACCAGCGGCAAATGGTCGCTGAAGCCGCCAAGATAGTGCATGCCGTTATAAGTTCTGAAAGGAATTTTCTCACCACCGTTATCGGTCAGCAGAAACGATGCGTCAAAAATGCGGCATCCGTCATCGTCTAAATGAAATGAAGAAGATTTGCGCATTAAACGCCCGCTAACAATAACATTGTCTATAAGTTCCCATTTTCCTTTGTAGCAATAGGTGCCCTTAGCCGCTTGCTTCCCCCGATAGCCGTACATAAGGTTCACAAGACTGTTGTCCGCACTCTCCGAACCGTTGCCGCCCGGCGGTTCTACTCCCAGACACCTGCGCAAAGCGGAAGATTCCGGAGAATCATTGAAATCGCCCGTAATTATAAGGTTGACGTTGCGGCGAACCCTGAAAAGCGAATCGGCTTTATGCCTTACCTGCATGGCAAGCCGCTCCCTGTATGGTGCACCATGCTTATAGTGGTCGAGACGACTTGGAAAATGACACACAAAAACATCGAGCGTATCGCCCGTAACTATCCTGCCGGACACAAGAAGCACGTCGCGCGTGAACTTGCGGGGAAGTCCCACGAAGTCAGGGCGAATGACTTCCGTGGAAACGGGTTTGAACGACAACGGTTTGTAAAGCAGAGCCACGTTAATGCCCCTCTTGTCCGCGCTGTGGGTCATGACATATCTGTAGCCCACTCTCCTCAACACGCTGCCCTTGGTCAGTTTTTCAAGAACCGTATCGTTCTCCACTTCGCAGAGTGCCACGATGTCGGGAGCCGTTATTCCTCCTGCGGCAGCTATAGTCTTGCCCACGTTTTCCAGTTTGTGAGTGAACTTGCGCCATGTCCACCGACGCGCAGCCGACGGAAGAAAATCATCGTCCTCTTTCATAGGATTGTCAACAGGATCGAACAAATTTTCCACGTTCCACTCCATGACGCAAAAGCCGTTTTGCGCCACAACCGAAGTCAATGCGAATCCCGAAAACAGGACCGGCATGACAATATATCGCATTGCGGAAAAATTCATATCCTTGCGGTCTGTACTGCAAAGTTATCATTTTTTACTTTCCGATAAAAAGCATGAAGATGCGCATTTTTATTTTTCGGACAACAATGTTTATTTGTAATTTTGCAGCCGCAAACAATAATCATTCACAGAAATGACCTCAAAGGCAAAAGGATATTTTTGGGTGCATTGGGTGCGGCGAGCTACGGAACCAATCCCATTTTCGCCATTCCCCTATACAATTGCGGCATGGATTCGGAAAGCGTGCTGTTTTTCCGTTATCTGCTCGCCATTCCCGTAATAGCTCTTATGATGAAAGCACGTGGCAGAAGTTTTGCGCTGAAAAAAGGCGACATAGTTCCTGCCTTGGCAATGGGAATACTTATGGCATTGTCATCATATACGCTTTTCGTAAGCTACAAATACATGGGAGCGGGAATAGCATCCACCCTGCTCTTTCTCTACCCCATTATGGTGGCAGTGATAATGAGTGTGTTCTTTAAGGAAAAAGCCGGATTGGTTACGGCAATAAGCATAGTTCTCGCGCTGTCGGGCGTGTTCCTCATTTCGTTCAAGGAAGGCGGCGGAATGGTCAGTCTTACGGGAACGATGTTCGTTTTCCTCTCTGCGCTGCTGTATGCAATATATTTAGTGTACGTAAACCGCTCTCCGAGACTAAACGTCATGCCCACGCTGAAGCTCACGTTTTACGTTATATTGTCAGGAACATTTATGTTCGGGCTTATGACATTGCTTGGAAACGGAATAAAGATGCCGGAAAGCGGCATGATGTGGACCAACGTGGTTTGCCTTGCCGTATTGCCCACTGCACTTTCGTTCTATTGCACCACACAAGCCATTACATTGATTGGCAGCACGCCCACAGCCATTCTCGGTGCGATCGAACCCCTTACGGCAGTTTTCCTCGGCGTTATAATATTGGGCGAACCCATGACAATGCGCATAGCATGGGGATTCCCTGCTCGTCATATCGGGTGTGAGTCTGATTGTGGTAAGAGGTAACATCTCGGCAACACTTGTGAGAATACGCAAAATGTTTCCCAAGAAAATAAGAAAGAGACATCATGATTAAGACAAGGTACATAATTGCCACATTAGCGGTTTGTGCTGCTACAATATCCCGTGCCGGCACACCGGTAACCTATACAAAAGAGGATTCGATAGAATCGAAAAACTTCTTTCCCGAAATCACAGTTCTTGTCTCGGTTATGCCAAAGAATTTATAGGAATACCTTATGTGGCTCACACACTTGAGTGCAACGATAAAGAACAACTGGTGGTGAACATCAGAGAACTTGACTGCACAACGCTTGTTGAAACGGCCGCCGCACTTTATATTACCCACAAGAACGGAGGCAGAACTTTCGGAGACTATTGCAAGACGCTCGAAAACATTCGCTATCGCAACGGCAAGGCAAACGGCTATTCCTCACGCCTGCATTATTTCTCGGAATGGATAGATAATAATTGCCGCACGGGCATTGCGGAAGATGGGAGCGCAAGGCGGTTTTCCGTTTACGGCAAAGCAGAAAATAGATGTGCATTTTATGTCGCAGAATCCGCAATATTATCGCCAACTTGTCAATGACAAAGCAATGCAGAACGAGATTCGCAAAAACGAAAACGCCATTAGCGGCAAAACATGTTTCTATATTCCCAAAGATCTTCTGAATCTCGGAAAAGGAAAACTGACAGCCGTTAAAGACGGAGATATTATAGCTCTCGTTACATCAAAGGACGGACTCGACATAAGCCACGTGGGAATAGCTGCATGGAAAAACGGGAAGCTGCATCTGCTTAACGCGTCGTCGCTGAAGCACAAAGTAATTCTCGATAGCCAAACGCTGTACGAATATCAAAAGAAGCGCGGCACACAATTGGGAATTCGTGTCATTCGGCTTCGTTAAACAGCGGTTGCAACAGAGGTTTTACGTTGCGCATCTGACCTAAAATGGCGGTTTTGCGTTTGTTTATATAGTGCGAGGGATTTGACGAGTCGAATCTCAGAGGATTTGGCAAAGTTGCGGCTATTAGCGCGCACTCACTCTTGGATAGATTCGCTGCATCGGTATGAAAATGTCTTTTTGCCACAGATTCCGCGCCGTAAATGCCGTTTCCCATTTCTATACTGTTGAGATAAACTTCCATAATCCTCTTTTTTGCCCCAAACAAACTCTATAAGCACGGTGAAATATGCCTCAAAACCTTTCCTTACCCATGAAGAAGTGGGCCACAAAAAGACATTCTTCGCAGTTTGCTGGCTTATGGTGCTTCCGCCACGCTTTCTCTTTCCCTCAATACGGTCAAAAGCCGCGTCTTGAATCTGTTTCAAATCAAAGCCATGGTGTTTCATGAAAAGTTGATCCTCTGAAGCCACCACGGCAACGGAAGATTCTTTGCTTATATCCTCTAACGGAACCCATTGATGGTGAAGTTTCAGTTTTTCACCCTTTGCGTGTTGTTGGAAAAGGCGAATAACCATTAAAGGAGTAACGTAAACAGGCATTACCTTGTAAACAAACACCATTCCGATTGATGACGCAAAAAAGCCTACTATTATCCAGATGGCGATATGCTTTAGAATAGATTTTATAAGAAACATGATTTTGCACATAAAATAAACCGCCGGAGCGGCATCCCTTTCCGGCGGTTTAAGAACTTACTTGTTTTGTTTACTGAAGCGTGCCTTCCTGCGCAGATTTGATCATTTTCTGGCTGGCATACATATAAATCTCTACACGACGGTTTTGCTGGCGACCGGCTTCGGTGGAATTATCCCGAACCGGGTTCTGCTCTCCAAAGCCTTCGGTTTTCTTTATCTGTTTTCCGTTTACGCCGCAAGACTTCAGGTAAGCTTCCACTGCCTGAGCACGTTTGCGTGAAAGATCCAAGTTCTTGTCTGCGCTTTGTTCCGCTGTGGAGTTTTTCCAACCCTGATTGTCGGTATAACTTCTTGGATTGCCACGTCAACATCAGTGTTTTGTTCAGCACATTCTGCGCAAAATCGTTCAGGGAAGACTTGGCTGCCGAGCTGAGTTCTGTCTTTGCCGGTATTGAAAAGTATTCCGGAGTCAAACGTACACTTTACAGCCGAAAGCCCATTGTTATCTTTTTACTTCCTCTACCTTTGCATTTTCCACGGCTTCGGCTTGTTTCTTAACCTTGTCCATTTTGTTTCCAATCAGAACGCCTGCGCCTGTACCCTACAGCGGCACCAATTATTGCGCCAACGCCTGCATTTCCTGCAGCTTTGCCTATCAGTCCGCCAAGCACTGCACCACTGCCGCCGCCTATTATGCCACCTTTTGCAGTGTTATTCATGTTGCAACCGCTGAATACGAGTGCGGCACTTAGTACAACCGCTGAAATCTTCAATACTTTCATAACTCTTATGTTTTTTGTTTGTAGATTGCCTTTTTTGTCTCTTGTTAAAATGGAAGGTCGTCGTTTTGCGGACCGCCTGCCATGATGTCGTCAGCCGGAGTGGTGGTTTGCGTTGCAGTAGGTGCAGGAGCAAAAGCCGCATCCGGCGTTTGCGCAGCTGCTGTTGCGGAACAACTCTCCAAGCACGGATGTTGTTAAACCAACGTCCGTTATATTCGTGAGCATCTATATCAAACGAAACCGTATATTCGCCGTTAAGTTGAATATTGAACTGTTTCAGACGATCCTCGCCGAACACATTAAAAACGCATTTACGGGGATATTGGTCATGAGTCTCTATTACGAAATCCTGAGTCATCCACTGTGAGCCCGATGTCTTTGACACGCCGCTTCTCGGTTCGCTTACGAAGATTATTTTTCCTGTTATATCCATTTTATTCCTTATTCTTTTATGCTGCAAAGCTACTAAAAATTTTACATTCGGGGCGAAGGAACAAACGAGTATATTTTTCCGTTTGCCAACATGAACATAAAAAACGCCTCCCCACGTATTTACATACGTGAGGAGACGCAACTTCTAAACAATCCAATGAATAATTTACTTAACTTCTATGTTGGTTATCTTTGCCACCTTGGCTTCTTCGGGAACTTTAGGCAATTCCACTTCGAGCACACCGTTTTCAACCTTTGCGGAAATCTTGTTGCGGTCTACATCATCGGGTAAAATCATAGCCTGCTGGAATTTGGTATAACTAAATTCGCGACGCAAGTAGCGACCTTTCTTTTCGTCTTTCTTTTCATTCTTCTTTTCCATGGCTATTACGAGATTTCCTTCATCGTCAACGTGAATATTGAAATCTTCTTTAGTCATGCCCGGAGCAGCAACCTCAACTGTATAATCTTTTTCGTGTTCCACAACATTGATTGCCGGTTCTGTGGCGTTTGCCTTTTCCATCCAATCGTTATCAAAGAAGTCATTAAAAATGCTTGGTAACCAATTCTGATTTCTTCTTACTAATGTTGTCATAGCTTTAATCTCCTATCTTTATTTGTTTTTTATCTGTTTGTTATCGTCCCTCTGCGTTTCCGCTTCGAATTCACCTTATAATTCGCAAACCGAATGCCAGACAAAGGAGATGCCACGAGATTTTAATTTTATCCACTGTAAAACAACAGATTAGCCATTTACAGGAGTTTTAATACGCATTTTGAGCATATCATTTTTGTCAAAAGCCATGACATTTGCAGACATTTTGGCACACAAATCACCGGATATGCAAACGCCAAAGCACCGGTACACTGTCGCATGCCATACGCCAAAAAGAGTGTTTCCTGCGGCTTTTCCGTATTACCTTATGACACAGCCACTTACCGCTTTTTCTAAAGATTTTTCAAGTTGTTGTTTTTCAGACACTTATAAAGAGCAAAAATATAAGGCACATATTTTAAAAATAAGTGCCTTGTATTTTTTAAAATACATGGCTTGTATTTTTTACGATAAGCCATGTGTTTTTTTCGGCATCGACTTATAGCATCATTTCATGCCGTTTGTCGTAAAATTATACAGAGATTTCCGAGACAAAATACCATGAGCCATGCCCGGAAATCCATCGTACTGCGCGATTCAGACTTGTCCGGGTTGGGAAGAGCCTGACGTGATGCGCTCCAAACGTGATTTTTCCTCTTCGCCCATATCCTCTATGATATGAATGTCGCGTTGCGGGAACGGCATCGAGATACCGTTGGCATTAAACGCATTGTAAACCGCCTCGTATATGTCGCCCATGGCATAAAGCTTTGTGGCAACCGGAAGCCAAATAACCACGCGCAGCTGTACTCCGCTTTCGCCCAATTCTTTCAACACTATTCTGAAACCGCGAGTCTTATCGTAATTCTCAAGCTTGGATATGGCATCGGTCATGATGCTGCGCGCATTTTCGATGTCCGTGCCGTAAGCCACGTCAACGGGAATCTGCGCCACTTCATAACGATGGTTTCGCGTAAGGTTCTTAAAGTTCTTGCTGAAAAGCTGGTTGTTCAAAAATGCAATGATTGAACCGTCGAGAGCCTCAATCATAGTGCTCTGATAAGAGATGTCGACAACCTGACCACGCACTCCGTCGCATTCTATAATGTCTCCTATGTGCAGACGACCCGTCATGAGCGATACGCCGTAGAACAAATTTTCCAGAGTGTCCTTCATGGCAAAACCGATACCCGTTGAAAGACCGCCCATGGCAACGAGAATTCCCGACGTGCTTATGTTGAGACACAACATGGAGATTACCACATACAGAAACCACATTGTAAAAGTGCACAACTTCATTACAAGAGCTTTCTCGCCTATCACTGTCTTCTTCTTTCCGCCATAATAAAGGATGAAGAACGAGTGGAACACATGCACAAGGTATTTCACCACATGGAAAGAGGAGAAAACTATGAGAATCTTAAACAAATTTATGCGGGCAACGCCTGTAATGTCAATGAAGTTTGTAAAGAACAGGAACTTGCATATTTCGGAGAGCGAAAATACCTCGGTTGCCATGTAAAAAACTAAAGAAGAAACTCGAAGCCATTATGACCGGCACAAAAACTCTGCGTACAAAATCGTACACCCACGTTTGACGTATGTCCGACTTGCCTTTCTTTATATGCGTATTGCGATATTGTTCCAAAATATCATATATGCAGGTTATGGTTTGTATGCACGTGAACTGCATGATCCACCATATCAAAAGCTGCACACTGAGTAACGTATACCCCATCCACGATGTTACGACGCTCGCAACCATTACCACAAACGATATGCCCGAATAGAACATATCGCTACGGGGCAAACTCTTGTGGCGACGCACTATTACGGAAAGCTGCCACAATGTAGCAATAAACATGAGCGGCGGGAAACAGAGATTGACCATTTCGTTTGGAATGAAAAATAATTCTGCACGTTATGACAATGAATCCCACGAGAATCAAAGGCGAGTAAATGCGGAAACCATCCCTTTATCTGCGACCCGTCGAGCCTTACAAGCAGAGAAATAAGAATCACCGCAAGCAACCAGGCGTATTGCACCAAAAGCTTACAAGCCATTAGAAAAAAGTTATGCTTCAGCACAAAAAGCCAAAGAATCATGATGACTATGGCAAAGGTTACGGTGGTAGACGCCATTATTATGCACGGTTTCTTTTCACGGAACTGGGGGTCTTAAACCTGCCGGGCAATACTAACCTTATGAACAGCAAGTTCAAAACCGTTGCTACAACAGCGTAAAACAACATGAAAATAAACCAACTCACAACTACTGGTCCGCGCCACTGCGATGTGGTTCGCGCATGTGCCGAAGAATATTTCTCATGAAGGCTGTAGTGCGCCCTTGTTACCGAAGAACGAAGATTGGAAAGGATGTCGAAGTAAGTTTCATCACCATTGACAAAAAATACTCTGCCTTATATTATTGTAACGTTTGATTGCGTAATCGTTCAAAGACTTCAAACGCTTCTCAACTTTGCCGTAAATGTCTTGGTATTCCCTTAATTCTCCGCCTTGATTCTCCAAAGTTCTTTTCATAGCCACACAAAGCGTAAGACATACGTCCCTGTCCATTTGTTCCTGCTTGTTGAGAATTTCTTTCGGCATGTGCTCCAAATTGTCTATGAGACCCTCGTAGCGAGCCTGCTCCACATCCATTTTTGTAAGCACTTTGTCGAAAGGCAACTTCACATTGTTGAAATCATCATATAAATCGGTAGCTTTATTACAGGCATAAGTAAGGTCGAATATGTAATCAATCTTCTGCGAATAGAGCATCAGGGCAATTTGGTTGCTCTCGTTCATGATTTCCATGAGATGTTTGTGAATTCTCTCGCGAATAGCCTGCCCCATAACTATACTTCGGCGACTGTCTCTCTGATACATTTCCAATTCTTCCCTGAGAACGGCAAGAGTTTGTCCGAGATTTTTTTCGTTAAGTACTGCCGACGCAGGAATAGCAAGAAACAGCACGGCAAAAATTAAAAATATCGTTTTACGCATAATCACCATGTCAATATTGTAGCAAAGTTAGAAATATTATGTGAGAAATAAGCGAAATAACTCTTCAAGCTTACTTTTATTGCAATGAAACAATTATCTTTGCATCGTTATAAACAAAATTCCGACTTGCGCACATGCGACATATTAAAACGGACAAATTGCTATGGTAACAAAATAAACGAGGCAGGCGGACAAGTATTTTTAGTATGGCAACTTTAATTGTAGATAGCGGATCGACTAAAACCGATTGGATAATTATTGCCGGCGACGGAAGCATAAAGACTTTCAAAACGGAAGGCATTAACCCTGTGGTGGGAAGCATTAACATAATCAATAAAACCATCACAGAAAATTTCATGCCCCAAATCGAAGGGATAGAAATAGACAGACTTTTCTTTTTACGGCGCAGGCTGCACAAAAAACAAGAAACATCTCATAGAGGAATGCCTTGAAACAAAAATTTTCCCCAAAACCGAAATAGAAGTGGCATCCGACGTTCTTGCGGCCACAAGAGCCTTGTGCGGACATAAAGAAGGCATTGCCTGCATACTGGGCACGGATCGAACAGCTGTTTGTTCAATGGAAAAGATATTGTTGAGAACATTTCTCCGCTGGGATACATTCTCGGCGATGAAGGGAGCGGTGCCGTGCTCGGAAGAACCTTTATAAGCGATGTTTTGAAAGGAGAACTTCCGCAGGACATCAGAGATAACTTTTTCGAGGAGACTCATCTTACTGAAGAGCTCATAATAGAGAGTGTTTACAGCAAACCTATGCCCAACCGTTTCCTTGCAAGTTTCGTTCCTTTTCTGTTGCGTCATCACCACAACAGTCAGATTGCCGAACTTCTCGTGGCTAATTTCCGCCGTTTCCTGCAAAGAAACGTAAAGAAATACAATCGCCCCGACCTTCCCATTAATTTTATCGGCGGAGTGGCTAACAGTTTTCTCGAGGAGATATCCGTGGCGTTGAAGATAGAACATCTTACTCTCGGTCGTGTAGAACAGAGTCCGCAAAAGGGACTTATCTGTTACCACACCACTTCCGCGAGCGAATTCATTATATAATTATTGCATTAAAACAGAAACAGGGGGAAACGAATGCTGTTCGTTTCCCCCTGTTTGCTTATATACTTTTTTTAATTGCCGAAAACTATGGTATACCAGCCGTCTTCTCTTTTCGCAGGCTTCTGCACGCAGATAGTACGAGCGTATGCATCGTAATTCTTTATCTTTGTAACACCCGGCGAAAGCCTTTTCTCGGTTACGAAACGGCAGTTGAATTCGTCTTCCACCATTCCAAAATCCATTATTTCGGCGTAGAATTTGTCGGCATCGTCTTTGTTTGCAAAATCCACGCTTACTTCCGGGTCCATAAAGGTTGTTATTTGCAGTGCAAAGGCATGCGGCGATGTTTTTTTTCATATACAAAACCGTAATTATTTGCGGCAGGCTTCACATTCAAACCCTTGCCATAAACCACAACGCGCTTCTCCATGGAATCTATCACTGCCGATTTGTCCCACAACTTGGGAAGCTTACTCTCTGCAAGTTTGTTCTCATCCATTTTTGCGGGATTGTCCACTACGTCGAGCATGTCTTTGTAAACAGGTTCGAAAGCACATTCGTTTTTACACGAAACCACAAACAAAACCGCGAGCAATGCGCCCGCAAGTACCATTATCTTGTGTTTCATTTCTTCTTGGGATAAAATGTTCGTGTTGTTCCGTCTTCATGCTTGTTACCACAAGCGAATCGTCGTCAATGTTCTTAACACCAACCGTATCGTTTCCGTCAACAACGAGCAATCCGTTGCGTATTTCCGTTTTGACATTGAACTTTCTTAGGAGTGAAAGATTGTAAGCCTTTACCACAACCAAACCGTCTGCACCTTGGCGTTTGGTAACGGCGAAACTGTCGCCCTCCTCCACATATCCGTAAATATCACCGTAACCTTTTTCGTCGTCTTTGTCGATTTCAAGCGTATCACCATTGTTTGTACGCATATAAATTGCGCTCATACCGCTTTCCAAAGCCACACCGTAAACGGTGGAATCGGGAACAGTGCTCACGGAATCGCTGTCGGTCGTTACTTGAGGCGTTTCCGCCGGTTGTTTACCGCCTGTGCATTGCGAAAAAAGAATTGCGGCAACAATAAAAGCCATAAGGGTTGTAACCGAGTGCTTCATAATTCAATCACTATTATAAACTATTGCAAAGTTAAGGCATTCCCGTCAAAACACAGACTATACAGCCGATTATTTCACGTGCTTTTCTCTTATGACAAATGCCATATTGCCCCTAAAATCCTGCTTTTTCCCATGCTTTTCAAAGTCAATTTTTCACCTTTTATAACTCACTGAAAATCAGATGTCATTTTTCGCGAAAAATATAAGGCATATATTTTGAAATACAAGGCACTTATTTTAAAATATGTGCCTTGTATTTTTACAACAAGCCATGTGTGTTTTTGCACATCCGAAATGCGGCTTTCAAAATACGGTTTTCATGATTTTCATAACCTACTCTGATAATGTCGCATGGCTTGAATTTTACAAATTCTTTCATGCGCACTACATATATATGTATGTCCTCCCTGATAACGGGGATTATTTTTATCTTTGCACTAACAAGAAACATCAAAAATCATGCACAAGACATACACAACAACAGGAACATGTTCAAAACAAATTGATTTTGACATAGACAACGAGGGTAAAATAAGAAACCTGCACTTTCTCGGAGGCTGTTCGGGCAATACGCAGGGCATAGCAAGCCTTTGCGAGGGAATGAATGCCGAAGATGCGGCAAAAAGACTCAAAGGCATTTGCTGCGGAACCAAGGGTACGAGTTGCCCCGACCAGCTTGCCATTGCCTTGGAAGAGGCTTTGAACGAAAAACAATAATCCTCCGAAACCGGAAAAACCAAACCGCGCCGCCCAAGTTTGCATTTGGGCGGCGCGGTTTTACTTTATTTTGGAAGCCAAACATCAGGAAAGCATCACACGTCCTCCCGCCTGCTCAGCCAATACCATTTCTATCCTTTTCATCTCATTATAACGCCCCATAAGTTCCGCCGATTTTTCATCATCATTGGCAACTTCCGGCTTGGCAAGCTCTGCGAGAATACGGTTTGCCTCCTCCTCCACATAAGCCAGCTTGTAATTGTTCAGAGCAAGCAACACCACCTCGCCAATCTTGTCCTCTATCTTATCAATATTGTTCTGCTCCTTTTTGCTAAGCTGATATTTCTCACTTTCAAGCAAAGCCGCCGTCCTGCTTATGTTCTGGTCGGGATGATAAAGGAAATATTTTCGCGGAGAAAAGTCCGACTCGTGCGAATGAGCCACCGCTTCGTTCATAATCTGCTTGTATTCGGGCGCAGAAAACTCCAGACTGTCGGTGTCAAGGCTGTATTTCACCATATCTATGACATTCATTCTGCGCACTCCGTCTTCGGTTTCCACATCTCCCACCTCGAGAGTGCCGTAAAGCAAAACGAACTTCACAAGAACACTCTCCAATTTGTAAGATTTGCTCGGAGGAGACACAACCGCACTTGCCGTCACGCCATTAGCATTCTCACCGCCGCTTTGCGGCACATCTCCGCCGTTTGACGGCTCTGCGGCTGCGGCATTCTGCGTTCTCTCCTCCTCGCGTCGGCGTTCCATGATTTTTTCGCGCTTCACCTTCGCCACAGCATCGAGCAAAAGACTTTCCTCAACGTTCATTGTCTGGCTGCACTCCTTTATATACATGGAACGGAGTATTTTGTCGGGAATCAAAGCAATACTCGTAACCATATTGTCAATTAAAGAAGCCCGGCTTACAGGGTCGTCTGCACTGTCTTCCATGAAAAGACGGGTCTTAAAACGAATGAAATCGGTTTGGTGGCTATCGATATATTCTCTGTACTCTTTGGCATTGTGCTTACGGGCAAAGCTGTCGGGATCGTCCCCGTCCGGGAGCAACAAAACCTTTACGTTCATTCCTTCAGCCAACAACATATCGATTCCTCGTATAGACGCTTTGATTCCTGCCCTGTCTCCGTCGTACAATACGGTAATATTGTTCGTGAATCTGCGAATCATTCTGATTTGTCCGGGAGTTAGCGAAGTTCCCGACGAAGCTACGACATTTTTAACGCCGCTTTGGTGCATGGAAATCACGTCTGTATACCCTTCTACAAGAAAGCAGCGGTCTTCTTTCTGTATTTCGCGCTTGGCAACAAAGATTCCGTAAAGTTCGCTACGCTTGTTGTAGATTTCTGATTCGGGAGAATTTACATATTTCGCCGTTTCCTTATCAGTTTTCAGCACCCTGCCGCCAAAAGCCACCACTCTGCCGCCAACAGTATGGACAGGGAAAATCACACGTCCCGAAAAACGGTCAACAAGTCTGCCGTCGTCGCGTTTATAACAGAGACCGGTTTTTAGAATAAACTCTTCTTTGAAACCTTTCGCGAGTGCCGCGTCGGCAAGTGAGTTTCGTTCTCTCGGACAATAGCCGAGTCCGAACTCGTGTATGGTATCATCGCGAAAACCTCTGCTGCGGAAATACTGCATTCCTATTGCCACGCCGTCGGGACTGTTGTGAAGAACATCCTGAAAGTATTTCGCCGCCCAATCATTGAGAACGAACATACTCTCACGCACATTTTCCGCCTCGCGTTCTTCATCGGTCATTTCCTTTTCCCTTATTTCTATATGATATTTGCGAGCCAGCCAGCGGAGTGCCTCGGGATATGTAATTTGTTCGTGTTCCATAAGAAAGTGAACCACATTTCCGCCCTTGCCACAGGAAAAGCATTTACAGATTCCCCTGGCGGGAGAAACATAAAAGGAAGGCGTTTTCTCGTCATGGAAAGGGCACAAACCGCGATAGTTCACGCCGGCACGGCGAAGCGTTACAAATTCCGACACAACGTCCACAATGTTGGACGCATCCATTATCTTTTGTATGGTTTCTCTGTCTATCATCGTCCGCAACGCTTATTTCACGATTTTCAACTTGCCGGATTTCGTGAATTTCAGTTTGTCTATGCACACCACCCTGTCCCAATTCGGCTTTTCACAGTTGGGATTTGCATGACGATGGTAAACAATGTAAAAGATTCCCGTCGTTGCCCTCAACAATACTGTTATGTCCGGGCGAAGATACACCGCGTTTCAAATCGGTTGCGAGCTGCGGGTTGTCGGAATACCTTTTCCACGGTCCGAGAGGCGAAGCGGCTTCCGATATTCCTATGCCGTAATAGCCGTAACCTGTGTCGTTTGCCGAATAAGTCATTACGTATTTACCGTTATGCTTAATAACCCACGGACCTTCGTTGCAGCGGTTTTTATTCCAGTTTACGCGCTCCCATTTCTGCGAAGCTCCCGAAATATATACCGGTTCGCCTATTATCCCGCTCAAATCTTTCTTGAGTTTTGCCGCATAGATTTCACCAATTGCCATTGTGTCCTTAACATAATTGTGGCTGTAATAAAGATATGGCTCGCCGTCATCATCCACAAATATATCGCAATCGATAGCCGAGTACTTCGTATCAATCCAAGGCACATATATGTCCTTATATTCGCCTTCGGGTTTGTCGCTCACCGCAAGACATGTGATGAGACTCTTGTATTTGGGACTGTAACAGCTGAAAGTTAGATAATACCTGCCTTTGTACATTCTCACCTCGGGAGCCCAGAAACAATTTGCGCCCACATAAGCTTCGCCTTTGGGTTCATAGAGCATGCCGCGCCTTGTCCAATTTTTCAAATCCGTGGAAGTGTAATACTCAAATCCCTTGTCGGCAGTGGAAGTTCCCGTCAAGTAATAAACATCACCGCTTTTTGAAAACACAAGGGTCGGCAACATGAATGGGCTTCCCATCGGAAAGGCACAAAGATTTGTCTTGCGCACAAACATTCACGCACGCAACCACCAATAAAAACAACATTGAAAATGTTCTGCTCATGAATCCTGTCATATCTTTTTATTTGTTTGCAAAGATAATCAATTCCCCGACAAACGTATGCCGATTCCCGTTTACAACAACGCGCACACCCTTTCTCTTTTCCCTCACCGCGCCTATCGGAAAGACCCAAAAATCCGCTTTTGTAAGTCATTGAAAATCAAAGGTCATTTTTCGCAAAAAATACAAGGCACTTATTTTAAAATAAGTGCCTTGTATTTTAAAATATATGGCTTGTGTTTTTTACAACATGCCTTGTGTTTTTTCGCACTCGTCTTTTCGTTTTCCGGAAACGGGAAAAAAGCTATCTTTGCAAGTAAACATGGGAATTTTAACGCAGAAAAAAAGAGAGCAAAAGTTCCGCCGCAAACACCTACGGCAAGATTTTGAAGTACACCGGTCTTTTTGGCGGCGTACAGGTTCTCCAGGTGCTAATTTCTGTTGTCCGCAACAAATGCGCCGCATTGTTTATAGGGCGTGTGGGAATGGGCATTACCGATGTGCTTAATCGTACAACCGACATGTTCTCCGCTCTAACCAATCTCGGCATTCCCTAAGCGGAGTCAGGACCATTTCCGCACAGCAAGCCTCGGAAAACCGCGCAAAAGTGCTTGCGTCAATAGCCACAATAAGATTGTGGTGTCTTATGACGGGATTGGTTGGCATGATTCTCTGTGCCGCTTTGTCAGAGGTGGTGAACAAATACTTTTTTTTCAGCCACATTGCCCCAAGGATTCATAGCTCTCGTTTCTCCCGTAATATTTATGATGGCTGTTTACGGGGGCGAAGCTGCAATTTTGAAGGGAACGCGAAATCTCAAACGACTTGCATCGGTGTCGGTAACAGGTTCGGCGATTTCACTTTGCGCAACAATTATACTACATCTCTTTCGGCATTGACGGAATACCTTGGGCTTTGCTCGCCGGGACATTTGCGCTGCTCGTTTCGGCACTCCACGCCACGACCAAGCTTTTTCCGTGGAACAAGAATATGTTTTCGGCATCGCATCTCCGCGCCGGCAAAGCCCTTTTGGCTCTCGGCGTTTCGTATGTGGCGGCGGGATTTGCAGGAACCGGGGCAGAAATGGCGGTGAGAGCGTTCATAGCCGGAACAAAAGGTTCGTTGGGCGATGTGGGTATATATGCGGCGGGATTTGTGTTGTGTGTAACATATACCAGACTTGTTTTCGTGGCTATGGATGCGGACTTCTTTCCGCGTCTGTCGGCTGTGGCAGACAACCGAACCGAAAGAAACGCCATTGTGTCAAAGCAAATAGATGTTTGCGTGCTTATGATGGCTCCCATGCTTGTTGCGTTCATAATGTTTCTCCCTTTGGCGGTAAAGATTCTTTACAGCGGGGAGTTTAAGGGTGCAGTCGGAATGTGTCTCGGGGCAGTGGGTTATCTTTTTTATCAAAGCTGTTATCGCCCCAATCGAATATATTCCGCTCGCCAAGGGAGATTCGCTCACTTATTTCGTTATGGAACTGGCATATGATGTAATTTTTGTAGTGCTTGTCATATTTGGTTATAACCGTCTGGGACTTGGGGGCGCGGGAATGGCTCTTACCGCCTCGTATATGCTCGACCTCGCAATGGTTTATGCCGTATATCGCAAAATATACGGCTACGCCTTCTCGGCAAATACATTGAAAATAATAATTGTTCAGTTCTGTACGATAGCCATTGCCTTGGCGACATTCATTTCCGGCTACGGATTCATACAATATATATTAGGAACGATTTTATTTGCCCTATCGCTGTTGTTCAGCATAAGAAAATTAAATCTGACATGGAACCAAATAAAGCAGACATTTGCAAGACGGATGCAGAGGAAGTAAAAGTGAGCGTACTCATGACGGTTTATAACGAGGAAAACTATCTTCGTCAAAGCATAAACTCTATACTTTCGCAGAGCGAGCAGCACATTGAACTCGTTGTGGTGGATGATGCATCGGATGACCGTTCTCCGGAGATTCTGAAAGAATATGCCGACAAAGATTCGCGTGTAAGAGTTTACAGAAATCCTCAAAACGAGGGACTTGTGAGGAGCAGGATTTCCGCTTTGAAACATGCGCGGGGCAAATTCACTCTCATTACCGATGCCGACGATTTTCTTTCAGCTGATGCCGTAAGTTCCGCACTCGAAGCTTTACACCGTACAGGAGCTGACGCAGCTGTGCTCGAACTAATGATGTATTTTTCGGAAAACGACATACGTCCTTACAACGACACACCGTTTGCGGAAACAATAGACGGTAAAAAGGCGTTCGACATGTGCATACACGGAAAACTGCACGGGCTTTGCGTGGAAGACAAAAGGCTTTACGACAAAATTCCATTCGATGATTCGTGCAGACTATACAGTGATGACAACACTGCGCGGCTGCATTATTATATAGCAAATAAGGTTTGCTTTTTGCAAAGGCAGGTATTATTACCGCCAGCATGCCGCAAGCGAAACGCACAAAGTGTCAATAAACCGTTTTGACTACCTACGCGCCAATATGAGTTTGAGAAAACAAATGCTTGAACTGCATGCCGACCGCAAAAGCATGGAAAGCGTGGAAACGCACAGGTGGAAAAATATTGTGGCACACTATAAGTTGCTCATGGAAAACCGCAACGTTTTCACGAAAAAGGAACGCGCCGAAGCCGAAAGCATCATTGCCGAAAGCATAAGTACGATTGATTTTTCGGTGATACCCCGGAAACTGAAAATCCGCCCTCCCTATCTGCCGGCTCACAATATGAAAACATTCGTGGTGCTGCAAAAATTTTACAGGGTGCTGCGCAAAATTGCCGGCAAAGACTAAAGCATCTGTCGTTTCGGTTGGACACGAAACGGGATTAGCTAATTTACTGGAAGAATGCCTAATAAAACAGATTCCATGCTTTCAAAGGCAGTCCCTCCGTTTCTGAAAATTCTTTCCAGCGAAACAGGCAGTAAAGTCGGGAAGCATTTCAAACGACAACGCTTTTTCGCCATAAAAATGCCGCATGTTTTTCTGGCGTCAAAGGACATCGAAAAAAACACAAGGCATGTTGTAAAAAATACAAGCCATATATTTTTAAAATACAAGGCACTTATTTTAAAATAAGTGCCTTGTATTTTTCGCCAAAATTGATATTTGATTTTCAATGACTTACAAAAACGGATTTTTTCAGGGGTTTCTATACCCCGAAAACAGGAGCGAACAGAATGATTTGCCTGCACAAATTTTCGGCAACAATTCAAGGAAACGCCCCTTTCCGCAATGTTTTTCACAAAGCCGGAAACCGTGGGCATCTTTTGGTATCCCGTCGCAATTTTCAAGGATGTGCACAAAAAATACCGCCCTTTCGGAAAAAAGTCGCGAAAGGACGGTACACACAAACCTTTTTATAAGCCGCTATTAACGACTTATTTTATAATCTCAAGCTCTTTGAAAACCTTCAACAGCTTGTCAACTGCAGTTTTAACCTGTTCTTTTTGTATGAGTTGCCATAAGTGCGAAACGAACCAAAGTATCCTGCGGCGCACATGCGGGAGGAATTACGGGATTAATGAATACCCCTTCCTCGAAAGCGCGTCTTGTTACGAGGAATGTCTTATCCACATCGCGTACATACAAAGGTATAATAGGCGATTCGGTAGCTCCGATTTCGAATCCGTTTTCACGGAAAAGTTTCAAGGCATAATTGGTTACATCCCACAGATGTTCTATGCGCTCAGGCTCGTTCTGGATAATGTGCAAAGCCTCCATGGCGCAAGCAGTTGCCGCCGGAGTGTCGCTGGCACTGAATATATAAGTACGCGCATTATGACGCAGCCAGTTTATGATGTATTTGTCCGAAGCAATGAAGCCACCTATCGATGCGAGACTCTTGCTGAAAGTACCCATAATAAGGTCTACCTCGTCGCGAAGTCCGAAATGGTCGCAAACGCCACGTCCCTGTTTTCCAAACACACCGAGACCGTGAGCCTCGTCAACCATAACCGTGGCATTATATTTATGTTTCAAACGAATAATCTCGGGAAGGTTTGCAAGATCTCCCTCCATGGAGAAAAAACACCATCGACAACAATAAGTTTTACTGCCTCGGGACGACATTTCTTAAGTTGTTTCTCAAGATCTTCCATGTCGTTGTGCTTATACTTAAGGCAAGTGGAAAACGAAAGTCTGCGTCCGTCCACAATGGAAGCGTGATCGCGGTCGTCGCAAATGACATAGTCATCACGACCAGTGAGACACGAAACAACACCACTGTTTACGCTGAAGCCGGTTGAGAAACAAAGAGCCTCATCTTTGCCTTCAAATTCGGCAAGTTCCTTTTCGAGTTGCACATGGAGGTCTAAAGTTCCGTTCAAGAAGCGTGATCCTGCACAGCCGGAGCCATACTTTTCAAGAGCTTTTATGCCCGCCGCAATAACACGCGGGTCGGAAGTGAGACCTGTATAGGCATTGCTACCGAACATAAGCACTTTATGTCCGCCCATATTCACTTCTGTATCCTGTTTTCCGTCTATTTCACGGAAATAAGGGTATACGCCTTTTGCCATATACTGCTGCGGCAGGTCGTATTTCTTTAATCTTTCCTGTAATAATCCCATTATTTCTATACAAGATTGTCGAGAGACAAATTCTAAAACTATGCAAAGGTAGTTATTTTTGTTAAAACGCAAAGTCCCACCACTCTAAAAAACATACACATCCTATTAATTTAGCACCTTAACCCACCGGGCAATTGAAAAAATTAGGCGTAAATTTGCAACACTATGTTGACTAAAAAAACAAATCACATTCATCATAAACCCCATATCGGGAACACGCGACAAAAGGTTTATAGTCCGGGACATACAAAAGTTTCTGGACTGCGACAAGTTTGACTACAACATAGAGATGACCGAATATGCAGGGCATGCATGCGAGATTTCGCAACGCGAAAAGGACAAGGGAACAGACATTGTCGTTGCCGTGGGCGGCGACGGGACTGTTAACGAAGTGGCATCGGAGCTTGTGAACAGCGACACGGCTCTCGCGCTCATTCCATGCGGTTCGGGAGACGGCTTGGCGCGTCATCTGCAAATACCGTTGAATATAAAAGGCGCGATAGAGACCATAAATCTTTGCAACATAGAATCGCTCGATTACGCAACGGTTTGCGGTCGTCCGTTTTTCGTTACCTGCGGCATGGGATTTGACGCATACGTCAGCTACAGGTTTGCCGAAGCCAAGACACGCGGTGTACTTACTTATCTGGAGCAAGCTCTCACGGAATGGTTGCGATATAAACCGGAGACATACACCGTGGAAGATGCCAACGGCACAGAAAAATACAAGGCGTTCCTCATTACCTGTGCCAATTCCTCCGAATACGGAAACAACGCCTACATAGCTCCCCAGGCATCAATGAACGACGGAATGTTGGACGTTACAATAGTAGAGCCATTCAATGCCATAGAAGCACCGCAACTTGCCTTGCAGCTTTTCAGCAAGACTTTGCGACCGGGAAACCATGTAAGAATGATAAGAACCAACAAACTCACCGTGCATCGCGAAAAAGAAGGCGTGATACACTGCGACGGCGATCCGATAAAGGCGGGAAAGGATTTAGAGTTCGAACTTATTCATCACGGAATTAAAATGGTTACGAATCCGAACGCCAAATCGGACAGGACAAACCTTTTCCAGAACATCATGAACTTTGCCGACGAACTTCAAACCCGCAGCCGCATTTTTTGCAGAGAAGAACAGTCCAATTAATGTCATAAACAAACTACGGGGCAAGTAACCCCGGCAGACACTTCACAGAATTATCTTTTGCGGCACTCTTTGTCCGCTTAGCCACAAGAGACAAAATGCACATTTTTCCCTTCATTTCTTATGCATAAAGGGACATCTGAAAAAACATAAGGCATATTGTAAAAAATACAAGCCATATATTTTTTAAAATACAAGGCACATATTTTGAAATAAGTGCCTTGTATTTTTCACGTTTTCAGACCTACTGATAAACAACAACTTACAAAACGCATAAATATTCCATTCCCCCCTGACGTTTTCCTTGCAAATGTGCGTTTTTTCCGTTGCTTTTTGCGTAAGAACAATCAGGGAATGCCGGCAAATGTTTCCCTCGGCATGCAAACGGTTTTCGTTTTTCATCCGGGGCAAAACGGCAACAGCGCATCGGTGAGGACGATAAACATGTATCGTTAATAAATTATCACGGAAAATTCGTAATTTTGCATCTTGGAAATCAGAAAACAAATTATGACGGAAACAATCAACAGCACCCCTCTGCTGGGTATGACATTGGCAGAATTGCGCAATGTGGCAGAAACATGCGGAATGCCGCGCTTTGCCGCAAAGCAGATGCTTGACTGGATATATAAAAAAGGCGTTATGTCCACAAGCGAAATGACCAATCTCAGCAAAACCTCGCGCGAAAACCTCGCGGAGAACTATGTGATAGGTGCCAAAGAGTTTGTCGATGTGCAGGACTCCCGCGACGGAACGAGAAAGTTCCTGTTTCCCGCATCGTGCGGCGGACTTGTTGAAACCGTTTACATACCCGACGGACAAAGAGCCACGGTTTGTGTGTCATCACAAGTGGGCTGCAAAATGCACTGCGCCTTCTGTCTGACCGGCAAACAGGGATTTACCGGACAACTCACCACCTCCGACATTCTGAATCAGATTTACAGTCTGCCCGAAAGGGAAAAGATAACCAACATAGTGTTCATGGGACAGGGCGAACCGCTCGACAATTACGACAATGTGGCTAAAGCCATAGAAATACTAACTTCCGAAGACGGATTTGCAATGAGTCCCAAGCGCATTACACTTTCAACCTGCGGAATTCTGCCTGCGCTCAAAAAAAATAGTGCGTGAAAGTCGCTGCAACATAGCAATAAGCCTGCATTCTCCCTATCATGAAGAAAGAATGGAGATAATGCCCATAGAAAAAGCCTATGAAGTTTCGGAAGTGGTGAAATATCTCAAAACGTGCGAGGAGTTTCGCGACATTCGCGGAGGACGCGCAAGAGAAACAAGCCATCAGCGCAGACTTTCGTTCGAATATGTGTTGCTGAAAGACAAGAACGACAGCCAGAAACACGCCTCCGACATAGCCGCAATGCTTAAAGGGCTGGACTGCAGGGTGAACGTCATACCGTTTTCACACTTACAAAGGCGGAGAGTTCAAAAGTCCCGCGCATGCCGACGCAGAGGCTTTCTGCGAACTGCTGTGCAGACGCGGACTAAATGCCACACTGCGCCGTTCGCGAGGGCAGGACATATCGGCGGCATGCGGAATGTTGGCGGCAAAACGCAAGAGCGAAGAAGCCGCAAAGGAAAACGCCGATTAAATACCCGTGCGGCAACGCAGCATAAGCTATTTTATATGTAAATTTACACCGCAAAAATCATAAGAAACAATAAAGGCAAAGCACATGAGCAGCCTTTGAGCCACCATAAACTCACTAATAATGGACAATAAAAAGATACGTGTAGCCATAACCCATGGCGATACAAACGGCGTGGGATACGAAATAATTTTCAAAGTATTTGCCGACAGCGCAATGCTTGACCTCTGCACCCCAATCATATATGGTTCGCCCCGTGTGGCTATATTCCACCGCAAGGCGTTGAATCTGCCCACAAACTTCAATACCGTTCAATCCGCCAACGAGGCTGTGGACGGGAAAGTGAACCTTGTTTCATGTTTTGACGAAGAAGTGAAAGTGGACATGGGACAACCCACCGCCGAAAGCGGACGCGCAGCCTATCTTGCGCTTGAACGCGCCATGGAAGACTATGAAAAAGGCTACTATGACGTACTCGTAACCGCGCCAATCTGTAAATCGGCAATCCAAGGCGAGGATTTTCATTTTCCCGGACACACTGAATTTTTGCAGCAACGCCTTTCCGCCAACGGCGAAGAGGCTCTGATGATACTGATGAACGACAAAATGCGCGTGGCATTGGTTACAACTCATCTTCCGATAAGCCAGGTGGCAAACGCAATAACAGAAGAAGCCGTGGAAAACAAACTGCGTCTTCTCCACACCTCATTGCGCAGGGATTTTCTGATTTCCGAACCGCGTATTGCGGTACTTTCACTCAATCCTCATGCAGGCGACAACGGGCTGATTGGAAACGAAGAAGCGGAAAGCATAGTTCCCGCCATACAGAAGCTGAACGAGGAAGGTATTAACTGCTTCGGTCCCTATCCTGCCGATGGTTTTTCGGCGATGCCGCATACAGAAAATTCGATGCCGTTCTTGCTATGTATCACGACCAGGGACTTGCACCGATGAAGGCACTCGGAATGGCTGACGGTGTGAATTTTACCGCAGGATTGAAGTTAGTACGCACTTCTCCCGACCATGGCACGGCTTACGACATAGCAGGAAAAGGAATTGCCGACGAAAATTCCATGCGACAAGCCATATACAAGGCAATAGATATATTCCGCAACAGAAATTTCGACGATGAAGCAAAAAGTAAACCCGCTTCGCGAAGAATATCAAAACCGTCGGGAAGAAAACTTTCGCCCGAGAAACAACGCGGAAGAGCATAATCGCAAAGAGTAACAGTATGAAATTTGCAATATTGGCGGCAGGAGAAGGTTCAAGACTGGCTAACGAAGGCTCTTTTACGCCCAAAACCGCTGACAAAAATAAACGGCGAAGCAATGATAGACCGTCTGCTCGGAATTTTCAGCCGTAACGGAGCAGACGAAATAATTGTGATAGTAAACAAACTCACCGGACTAGTGAGACAACACCTTATTGCCAACTACAACACGATTCTGGAAGACGGAAGTTCAAACACATGCCGCCGCAAACCGCTTATAGACACCCCCGTAAGGCTCGTGTCGAAAACAACAAAGAGCAGCATGCACAGTTTCTTTGAGATAAGCGGTTTTCTGAAAGACGGTAAATTCTGTCTGACAACTGTTGACACAATTTTCAGGGAAAACGAATTTGCGGAATACATAAAAGCTTTCAAAGAAAGCCCTGACGACGGATTAATGGCGGTAACTCCTTTCGTGGATGACGAGAAACCGCTGTACGTTGCCACAGATGAAAACATGAACATCACTGCTTTTAACGACGAAAACCTGAATGACAAATACGTTTCGGGAGGTATTTACAGCCTTACACCAAAAAGCTTTGCAAACTCTCGAATCCTGTATAGAAAAAAGGCATGAGTAGAATGCGCAATTTCCAAAGACAGATGATTGCCGACGGACTTAAATTGAAAGCTTACTCTTTTTGGCAAAATCATCGACGTGGATCATATTGACGATGTGGCAAAAGCCGAGCAATTCATCAATGAAAAATGAAAGCAAATAGGGTTACAGCAATAAGCCGAGCCGTGGAATATTCGCCAAATTGCGAAAGAAACGACGCACTTATATTCGGTGAAGTCTGTAACGGCTTGCAAAAAAAAGGATTCCAGACTGAGATTGTTTGCGAAGCCGACATCGATTTTATAGAAAAGACCAACACAAAACTTTTATATAAGTATGGCGCGGGGAAGAAGGGTTCTCGACATACTTAAAAAGAAAGAAAAACTCCGGTGCATTGGTCATAAACTCTGCGAAATCGCTCATAAAATACAATAGAATAGAGATAACAAAAAAGATGATAGAATGCGGAGTGCCCATTCCCCAAAGCGAAATAACGGAAACGGAAGCACGCCGGGCATAAGCCATCCTTTTTGGGTGAAACGCGGAGACGAATGTGCACAAAATGCAAAAAGACGTTTGCTTTGTGGGAAATGCGGAGCAGCTTGAGCGTGTTTGGAAAGATTTTGAGGCAAGAAATATTTCCCAAGTAGTAATAAGCAAACACGCAGAAGGCGACCTCGTGAAATTTTACGGCGTGGAAGATACTGGATTCTTCTTTACGTGTTTCCCTACCGAGAACGGAGGCTGCGGGAAATTCGGAGCAGAAGCGATAAACGGCGAACCGCACAAATATAGTTTCTCACACAGCAAATTACGTGAGGAATGTAACCGTCTTGCCAGGATTCTAAACATTCCCATATACGGCGGCGACTGCGTTGTGGGAGAAAGCGGAGATTTCAAAATCATTGATTTTAACGACTGGCCAAGTTTTTCGCGATGCAGAACCGATGCGGCGGAAGCCATAACCGAGTTCTTCTGCAAGCAGGCGGACAAGTTTCATTCCATATAGAACATACAAGATATATACAATATAATGCTTAAAGAATACAAGGCGCGAATCAGTGCCACATACAAAAACGCAGACACGGAAGAGTGGATTGACATTCGCTTTACCCGTCCAATAGGATATTTGTGGGCTTTGTTTTTCAAGAAGCTCCATGTTGTTCCGAACGTAGTTACCATCCTATCCATTATTATAGGTATTGCAGCCGGTTGGATGTTTTATTATCAAGACATATACCACAACATTGCCGGTGTGTTGCTTCTGATGTGGGCTAACTTTTTATGACAGTGCGGACGGACAGCTTGCGCGAATGACGGGAAAGAAACCCGTTGGGGAAGAATGCTCGACGGGTTCGCTGGAGACCTTTGGTTCGTTGCCATATACCTTGCCATTGTTCTCAGACTATGGAACGAGTTCATTCCTTTAACTCATGTTCATTGGAAATTCCTGATTCTTTTCCTTGCAATCTTTTCCGGTGTGTTCTGTCATGCAAAACAGTGCCAACTTGCCGATTATTATCGCAACGTTCACATGTTTTTTGCGTTCGGCAAGGAAGACAGCGAACTTGACAACTCACGTCAACAGCGCGTTTTGCTTAACACCACACCCAAGAAAAGGAAACTTCTGGTGGCGTGCCTTTTTTGTATTTCTACGGCAACTATACACATTCCCAGGAATCTCTCACTCCCTATTTGCAAGACCTGATGAATGTGATAAACAATAAGCGCGGAGGAAATATTCCAGAGGAGTTCCGCCTTGACTTTCGCAAGGAAAGCAAACCCATGATGAAATACGCAAACATTCTGACGTTCAACTGGCGCGCCATAACGCTTTACGTTTCCTGCCTGTTGAACATTCCATGGCTTTACATCGTCATAGAAATTGTGGTGTTCACATCTCTTGCATATTATCTGCGCGAACGCCACGAAAAACTTTGTCGTCAGATGACAATGCTCCTTGAAAAAGGATATTACGACGAGACTCCAACACTCATATAACCCGTTTCCCCATGCGCAACAAGCTGATGAACGTGTTTCTTGCCGTCGGTGTCGTGGCTATAGCCGTGATGCTGTGCACGTTCGACGTTTCATATTCCGAGATATGGCAAAACCTCAAAAACGCAGGCTGGTGGTTCTTCGCCGTAGTGCTTGTATGGATTCCCATATACGCCATAAACGCCTGGTCGTGGCGTGTGATAATTAACAACGGCAACAACGGGCGGAGGCTGCCCTTTTGGCTCGTGATGAAATACACCATTTCCGGCTATGCACTCAATTATGTAACCCCCGTGGGCGTTCTCGGCGGAGAGCCATACCGGATAATGGAGCTGACTCCCTACTACGGCGCGGCGAAAGCCACTTCATCGGTCATACTGTACGCCATGATGCACATCTTTTCGCATTTCATTTTCTGGGCATTCTCCATTGGGCTGTATTTAATAATGTATTTCAATGCCATAACCACTGCAATGGGGAATCATGCTGCTCATAGTGGCAGCTTTTTGCTGTTTGGGAATTTACTTTTTCATGAAAGGCTATCGCAACGGTTTGGCAATGAAAACGTTGAAAGTATTCACGCACATTCCGGGTTTACGACGAAAAGCACGGAAGTTCGTGGAGGACAAACGAGAAACCGTGGAACGCATAGACTCACAGATAGCCGAACTCCACCGTCAGAACAAACGCACATTCTATCTGTCGCTTTTTCTTGAATTTGCGGCACGAATAGTGGGATGTCTTGAGATATGGTTCATTTTCATGATTCTCACTGACAGCGTATCGTTTTGGGACTGCATTTTAATCCAGGCTTTCACCTCTTTGTTTGCCAATCTTTTCTTTTTCATGCCTATGGAAATGGGCACGAGGAAGGCGGATTTGCCCTCGCCGTTGGCGGACTTGCCATGTCGGGAGCTTTTGGAGTTCTCGCAGGTTTGCTCACCAGAGTGAGGGAACTTATATGGGTGGCAATAGGAATATTACTCATTAAAATAGGAAAGACCGGAAAAACGAGCCAATCAAAAAGCAACGCATGAACGAAAACTTCAAAAACATCAAAGGCATCATATTCGATTACGGAGGAACCCTCGATTCGAAGGTCGCCATTGGTCGTACATACTGCGCGAAGGGCTGAAAGAAGCAGGTATAGAAACCGACAACGACACTTGGAAAGACGCATACGTGTTTGCCGAACGCGCACTTGCCAAAGAGCGTATAATATTCGAGGAAGATACTTTCCGAGATGTGATGTTAAAGAAAACAGGCATAGAAATAGCCCGGCTTTCATGCCTCGGGGCTATTGCGCTTTCGGATATTCAAATGAAAGAATGCTCCGCCAAGGCTTCCGAATACTGCTATAATTACGCGGCAAACTGCATTGAGCGCAGCCGAAAGGTTTTGGAAGAAATCGGAAACCGCAACATGGTGCTCGTTACCAATTTCTACGGCAACATACAGTCCGTTCTCAGAGACTTCCGTCTTGATTTTTTCAAAGAGATAGTGGAATCATCGCGCGTTGGCGTAAGAAAACCCGACCCTCGCATATACGAGCTTGGCGTGGACAGACTTGGCATGGACGTAAAGGAGATTGTAGTGGTGGGAGACTCGTATGATAAAGACATCATACCCGCAAAAGCCATAGGATGCAAGACTATCTGGTTGCAAGGCGAGGGATGGGGAAAAGCACCGAAGATGTTTCGGCGGCAGATGCCGTGATTACAAGCATAGCCAGGCTTCCGCAAATATTGTTATAAAGTTTTCTGTTTCCGACATTCGATATTCGGAAAACGGAAGTCATTTTCAGGCAAGTATTCGCAACTTTATTTTCCACTGATTAGGAATAAAAAAGAATCTTCGCCGCACAACCTGAAACAAATGCCACACTGTCCGAAATCACCGCATTGTTTTCGGCATTTTCCGCATTGTTTTTCACACCCTACCCTTTTGTCATTAACGGCAAGCCGCATTCGCAAGAACATTATCCCCTGCGTTCGGAAGTCTGCCGGTTATAACGGCAATTATAAATGAATATACGACTCATAAAACTGCATATATTCAAAACCAAATGTCGAAAAAAACAAGCAGAAATGCTTCGGTTTTCTCAGCCGGTGCTTCATAGAAAAAAACATAAGGCACCTTGTAAAAAATACAAGCCATATATTTTAAAATACAAGGCACTTATTTCAAAATATATGCCTTGTATTTTTGTCCTCACAAATATTTAATGTACAGCAACATACAAGAGGGGTTCAAAATGCCTTGAAAATTCAGAAAAAGCGCATCCGATACAAAACATATTATTCATGTTTTGTTGCATACGGTAAAACAAATTGAATGATTATAAGAAGCAATCATGTTCAAGCCGGAAAAACGCGCCGGCAAACATGATTCCGTATCACTTTAGCCGCCACCTGCCATTGTATTTAATGACAGGAACGACAATCTCCTCTTTCGTGCTGTCGCCATAGGTTATGTCAATGCGGACAACCGAATGCACGTAGCCTTTTCGTTAGTATTTTCGGCTATGGCTTTGGCACTTACCATGCCCTTGCGCTCTTTCTTTTTCGTTTTCAGCCGCCTGTTTCAGCACATTCACAAGGCTGTTGTGATAGCGTTGCGGGATGCTGTCATAACTCTGTACGCACGAAAGATATTCGTCATACTCTCCCTTTATGAGATGGGCGTATGCAGTTTCGGCAATCTCGGAAGGCGTTGATTTTTCAACGATTCCCTTCTTGTTTTCAGACTTGCACGAAAGCAGGAAAATCACTGCGGATAACGCCGCAACAAGTCTAAGATTCATTTTTACTTATGACGAATGAAAACATTTATGGAGTGCCGCAGAAATTCCAATTCTCGCGAATGCGATTCTCGAGAAAGCGGCGGTAATGTTCCTTAACATACTGCGGAAGGTTTGCAAAAAAATGCAAACGATGGCACACGTGTGTTGGGAAGTTGGGTGCAATACTTAATCTTTATATACTTGCCCTTGGTTGCAGGGGGCGGCGTTTCCTCGATAATGGGAAGCAGAATATCGTTAAGCTTCGGAGTAGGAACTTTGGTGGTTCGGCGCACATACACGTCCTTTGCTGTTTCAAGCACCTTGAATATGCGCTGTTTCGTCATTGCCGAAGCAAAAATTATGGGGAAATCCACAAACGGAGCCATGCGAGAGCGAATGGCGTTGATGTATTCCGTTTGCGCCTGTTGGGATTTATCCTCTACCAAATCCCATTTGTTCACCACCACAACAAGTCCGTTGAGTTTCTCTGAATTACCTGGAAAATATTCATGTCTTGCGTACCGATTCCGCGCGTTGCGTCAATCATGAGAATTGACACATCGGCAGACTCAATGGCGCGAATGGAGCGGAGAACGCTATAATATTCCAAATCCTCGTTTACCTTGTTCTTCTTGCGGATTCCCGCTGTATCAACAATATAGAAATCAAAGCCAAACTTGGTATATCGTGTTGAAATAGCGTCGCGCGTTGTGCCCGCTATATCAGTTACGATGTTTCTTTCCTCGCCTATAAAAGCATTTATGAGACTGCTTTTTCCAACATTGGGGCGACCGACCACAGCAAAATGGGGAATGCTTTCGTCATCTTCAGCCTTGCTATCCTTGGGAAGTTTCTCGATAATGGCATCAAGCAATTCGCCCGTACCACTACCCGTTGCCGCACTCACAGCCATGGGTTCGCCCAGACCGAGACGGTAAAATTCCGCGCTTGAAAAGACATCGGCACTGTTGTCTGCCTTGTTGGCAACAAGAATAATGGGAAGTTTTGCACGACGAAGTATGTTGGCAACCTCGTCATCGAGATCAGTGATGCCATTCTTGACATCAACCATGAACAGAACCACATCAGCCTCTTGGGTAGCCACCATTACCTGCTTGTGAATCTCTTCCTCAAAAATATCATCGCTGTTGACGACCCAGCCTCCTGTATCAACAAGCGAAAAAGTTCTGCCGTTCCAAAGAACTTTGCCATATTGGCGATCGCGAGTGGTACCGGCTTCATCACTCACAATAGCGCGACGCGTTTCTGTAAGACGGTTGAAAAGCGTTGATTTGCCCACGTTCGGGCGGCCAACGATAGCTACTAAATTTCCCATTGTTGATAGTTCGGATAGTTTGTTTTATGAATTGTAAAAATTACTTCGGTTCGTAACCGAAGCTTTCGAGCGATTTTGAAGAGTTTCTCCAATTGGGATTCACCTTAACATACAGCTGCAAAAAGACTTTCTTGTCAAAAAACTTCTGAATGTCTCTCCTGGCTTCCTCGCCCACTCGTTTCAAAGCCACACCGCCATGACCTATTATAATACCTTTCTGACTTTTTCACGCTCAACGAATATCGTTGCAGCAATACGGATGAGTTTTTTTATCCTCTTTGAACTCCGTTACAAGCACCTCCACTGAGTAAAGGAATCTCTTTGTCATAATACAAAAGTATCTTTTCGCGGATGATTTCGGATACTATGAAGCGTGAAGGCTTGTCGGTGAGCTGGTCTTTGTCAAAGTAATCGGGAGATTCGGGAAGCAATTCCACAATACGCTTCTGCACATTGTCAACATTGAAACGGGCTTTTGCAGAAAGCGGAACAATTTCCGCCTGAGGAATCTGCTCGTGCCAATATTCCACGAGTTTCGTAACTTCTTTCTCGTTGCTCAAATCAATCTTGTTTATAAGCACAAGAATCGGAATATTGAGCTTCTTGACTTTGGAAATGAAATCCTCGTTCTTGGATTGCTTCTCTACGGTATCGGTTACATAAAGAAGTATGTCCGCATCCTCAAGCGACGAAACCGAGAATGCGAGCATATCTTCCTGTAGTTTGTAATTAGGCTTAAGCACGCCGGGAGTATCAGAAAAGACTATCTGATAATCATCCGTGGAAACTATTCCCCATAATCCTGTGGCGCGTGGTCTGCGCTTTGAAAGTGGCAATAGAAATTCTCTCGCCGACGAAAAGATTCATCAACGTGGACTTTCCCACATTGGGATTCCCAACAATGCTAACAAAGCCTGCCTTATGCATTACCTATTATTTTGCACTTTTTATAGTCGTAAGCCCATTTCAGATAGGACGCGCCCCATACAAATCCCGCACCAAATGCACAGAATATAAGGTTGTCGCCTTTCTTAAGCTGGCTTTCGTAGTCCCACAACGCCAAAGGAAGTGTAGCTCCCGAGGTATTTCCGTAACGTTGTATGTCCATCATGACTTTTTCCATGGGAACTTCGAGACGTTTTGCAACAGCTTCGATAATTCTTACGTTTGCCTGATGAGGAACTATCCAGGAAATGTTATCCTTATTGAGATTGTTGCGCTCGGCTATGACATTGCAGGCATCACTCATGTTTGTTACCGCAAACTTAAAGACAGTGCGACCCTCCTGATGCAAATAATGCAAATGATGATCGATTGTGAAATGAGTAGGAGGACAAACGGAGCCACCACCTTTCTGAACGAGGAAAGGAAGTCCCTTGCCGTCGGTGCGAAGATAAGAATCAATCAAACCGTAATCCTCTTCGGTGGGTTCAAGAAGCACTGCTCCCGCGCCATCGCCGAAAATCGGGCAGGTGGAACGGTCGGTGTAATCCACGATAGAGGAAAGTTTGTCTGCACCACAAACAATTACTTTCTTATAACGCCCGCTACGAATAAGGTTTGCGCCGAGTTCGAGTCCGAAAAGAAAACCGCAGCACGCGGCTTCCATATCGAAAGTATAGGCATTGGTCATTCCCAAACGTCCAAGGACAATAGAGCCGGTGGAAGGGAGATGATAGTCGGGAGTTGAGGTTGCCATTACGAGACAGTCTATTTCTTTCGGGTCGGTTCCCGTGCGTTCAAGAAGTTGTTTGACTGCTTTGCGTGCCATATAGCTTGTGCCGAGTCCTTCTTCGTTCAGAATGCGACGCTCCTTAACTCCTATACGAGTCATAATCCACTCGTCGTTGGTGTCAACCATTCTTGAAAGTTCGTCATTGGTCAGCACGTATTCGGGAACGTAACCTCCTACTCCTGTTATTATAGCGTTTATATTGTTAGCCATTTCCTCTTTTTTTAATAATACGACAACTTGAAGACCATGCGACTTTCCGCGCAGTCTCCAAGCATTCATACTGTTTTTACTTCGGGACGAAGCAAATTATGCTTCCGCTCCTTTTTCGATTGCCACCTTGCCGCGGTAATAACCACAATCGGGGCATACTGTGTGATACACGTAAAGTGAGCCACAGTTAGGGCAAACTGCCAACGTAGGTGCTACAGCCTTATCGTGTGTTCTGCGCTTAAGGGTGCGGGTCTTGGATTGTCTTCTTTTAGGATGTGCCATTTTATTCTAAATGTTTATTTGTTTATTATTTTTTTTTACTATATTTCTGCCGAATGACTTTCGAGCCATTTCGTCATTGCAGGGTTGCATTCACCTTCTTCATGCACATGAACCGACGGAACATTGAGAGCAAGCGTTTCGAACACTCTGTGAGACAAATCAAGTGTGCCGTCGGCACGAGCCTCAAGCATGTCTTCGTCGTCGGTTTCCATGTCGGCGTTTGTGCATACCACCTTTACAGTATCTTCTACCTCCGTGTCGTAATTCATTTCGTCAAGACAGCGGGTACAAGTTATACGCAAAACGCCTTTCACCTTTATTTCCACAAGATAATCGTATTTCGAATCCTGTGATTTCCTTGCAGTAGCAACAACATCCACTTCACCGCCAACTACGTCCTCATTGCCGAATTGTTTGAAGAATTCATTCTCCAAACGAATGCTTTTTTCTTCGTTTTTCTCGGCTAATTCCTTGACGTTTACTGTGCAATGTATCATATCTGTTGCGTACATACCACTAAAAGCGACCGCAAATTTATGATTTTTTGTGCTAATACGGAAGTTTATCCTTGGAAAATCATCAAAAAAGCGTATTCCACAATGTGTTTTGTACTTTTCCCGGGGCTTGTGGCGGGGTGTTAGGAATAATATTTCTATTTTTGCGTCAAATTACACATGATATGAGTGCAATAATAATGTGGTGTCTGGCCCACCTTAACTATTGGACAATAATTTTGTTCATGGCCGTTGAGAGTTCGTTCATTCCTTTTCCTTCCGAAGTGGTTGTGCCGCCGGCGGCATGGCTTGCCGCAAACGGCGAAAACGGTTTGAACATCGTTGGAGTTATAATTGCCGCAACTTTGGGTGCGGATATTGGCGCCACTATCAATTATGTTCTCGCCAAACTCCTTGGCAGACCCATTGTTTATGCTTTTGCCCGTTCCAAGATGGGGCACATTTGCCTGATTAACGAGGAAAAGGTGAAGCATGCCGAGACTTTCTTTGAGCATCACGGTGCTTCCTCCACATTTTTCGGTCGTCTCGTGCCTGCCGTAAGGCAGTTGATTTCCATTCCTGCCGGTTTGGCAAACATGCACTTCGGCAAGTTTATTCTTTTCACCACTCTCGGCGCGGGTGCATGGAACATTGTGCTTGCCACAATAGGTTATTCGCTGTCGAAAGTGCCAGGAATGAAAAGCACGGAGGATATTGCCAATCTTTCTGCCAAATACAGCCACGCCATAGGCTATGCCATTCTTGCCATTGTGGCTGTGGTGTTGTTGGTGATTATTATCAAGGAGACAAACAAAAAGCATAAAAACAATAACTTCATCATGGACCATCTGCCAAAGGACCCTGCAATTTTGGTTTCATGTAAACATGCTTCTGCGCGATAACGAATATGATTCTTTCGAAGAACTTTGCCACTGCTTCAATCGCAATCCAGACGAGTTGAAAGCTTTTTTGAAAGAGAACGGATATGTATATAGCGAGGAACAGAAACAAATACGCCCTTGCGGCTTTGACGAATAAGGAAAAGCATGATTAGCCGGGACGCAATAGAAACTGCCTACAGTTTCTTTCACCAAAAAACAGAGAATATACGCCCATTCCACGATTGCAAGCCAGAAAGACGACATTGAGTACGCCATTTCTTCATACGTAGAGGGCATGAGTCCTGAGTTGTACCTCAAGATTTCGGAGGGGAAGGACGGTTTTCTGCTCAGACACGATTCTTTCGGCTGCGACATTGCCAATGCGGTGGAAAGACTCGAAAAATGCTTTGAAGATATGGGCACGGCGCACAATGCAACGCTTCCCGCACGAAAGCCGAGGGAATCGAACTTCGAACTGCTGCGTATTGTGGCAATGATATTCATTGTAGCCCACCACTTTCTCATCGCCTTAGGAAATATAAACTATTACAGCCCAACCCTTTGCGGCGGCGAATTTGCCAATTCCTTTCTTGTGTGTGGCGTTGACTGTTTCATTCTTATTTCGGGGTATTTCGGCATAAAGTGCAACGTTTACAAATTTCTAAAGATTGTTTTTCTCATTCTTCTGACGGTTTTCATAGAGTATATACTCGCAACCATTCCCGCCACAAGCCGCTTCATAAACCTGCATTACGCCGTCCACCACATAGTGCCCCTGTTCAAAGACACGAACTGGTTCATACCGTCATACATAGGACTTATGCTCCTGTCTCCAATTCTCAACAAGGCTCTCGAACACGCTTCGTCCAAGGAGTTGACCGTTTGGACGGCAGCCATGACCGTTCTTTGTCTCTACTCATACTTTTTCAGCATTACACCGGTGGACACAACCGGATACAATCTCATTCAATTCATATACCTATATATATTAGGGAGATTTCTGAAGCATATCGGTAACGACATCAATGCCCCCCGCGCCGCCGCCATGTATATATGCGGAAGCCTTGCTGCCTACGCTGTATCGGTTTTAGTGAAACCGGGATTCACGGCATTTGCTTACAACAGCCCGCAAATACTCATCGCTTCTTCGGGACTGTTTCTGCTTTTCAGCAAAAATAAAACTGCGTAGCAACGCAGTGAACATTGCTGCATCGACAACGTTCTGCGTATTTTTGTTTCACTATTCCATAATCTACAATCTTAAAACGACTGCACCCTCTCCCAAGTTATACTTCTTTTTCTCGTTTCCTTTGGCATGGGGTTCGTAATCGGGCGATTTGCATCCGCGATTCTTGCAAAAACCGGCATAATAAAATAAGCGCGTATAGCTTCATAAAAAAAACTACATGCCTTGTTGTAAAAAAAACACAAGGCACTTATTTACAAAATACATGGCACATATTTTAAAATATATGCCTTGTATTTTTTCGTCTTTTCAAACATCTGAAACGCAACAACTTACAAAAACAACTTTTTGACCTCAAAAATCGTGTTCGGAGACATACGGAAAAACCCGTTTTTGCAAAAATCAGCGCATCGAGCGGACATGTCTTTTAATTCCACCCACAGGGGCATCACAAAAAACAGCGTCAACATGTTTTTTCAGACAAATACGCAGAAATTAGTGGCAAATTCATACAAAAGCATGCTAAAACGCCACATTTTTTTCCCGACAAACACAAGCAGGAAAATAAATAGTGCTTTTTTTTCCGCAAATGCTTTGTCAAATCAAAATAAATAATTTACTTTGCAATACAGACATTAAAAATCAGCCATTCACTAACCTTAAAAAATTAGCATTATGGTAGAAGGACAGTTAAACAAAAGTGGATTGAATCCTGACAATTTCCGTAAAACCCTTAACGGAAAGGAGATTAATTTATATACTCTGCGCAACAGCGAGGGTAATGAAGTTTCACTGACAAACTATGGCGGCGCAGTTGTAGCCATAATGGTGCCCGACAAAAACGGACGCCTGGCAAACGTCATACAAGGTCATGACAATATAGACGATGTAATAAACAGCCCCGAGCCGTTCCTCAGCACGCTGGTGGGACGCTATGCCAACCGCATTGCAAAAGGAAAATTCGTACTCAATGGCAAGGACTACTATCTTGCAATAAACAACGGTCCGAACCATTTGCACGGCGGTCCCACGGGTTTCCATACAAAAGTGTGGGAAGTGGAGAGAGTGGACGAGCGCGCCATTGTGTTGAGAAATGTGTCGCCCTACTACGAAGAAGGCTTCCCCGGCGAACTGAGCATGACTGTCATGTTCACATTCACCGACAACAACGAACTGATAATTGACTACAAAGGCACTTGCAACAAGAAGACAATCGTTAACATGACTCATCACGGATTTTTTCTCGCTTGCAGGAATAGCCAACCCCACCCCGTCGGCAGAAAACGTGATTTGCCAAATAAACGCAGACTATTATCTGCCCATAGACGAGACATCCATTCCCACGGGAGAGATTCTGAAAGTGGAAGGAACACCGTTTGACTTCAGCAATCCCCATGCTGTGGGCGACCATATCAACGATGACGACATACAGATTAAGAACGGCGCGGGATACGACCATTGCTTTGTGCTCAACAAGCACGAACCGGGCGAACTTACCTTTGCCGCAAAAATCAAAGAGCCGGAAAGCGGCAGAACAATGGAAGTTTACACCACCGAACCGGGAATACAATTCTACTCAGACAACTGGGCAGACGGCTACAAAGGGACAAAACGGCGCAACATTCCCGCGTCGCAGCGCACTTTGCTTTGAAGCGCAGCATTTCCCCGACAGCCCGAACCACGCATACTTCCCCGCAGTGGTTTTGAAACCAGGAGAAATCTACACACAAAAGACTATATATAAATTCGGTGTGGAAGACTAAAAGACAACAACAGACAAAATTCATTCACTAATAAAATAATCTAAAAAATAAATTAATGGCACAAAAAACTAAACAATGGGCAGCGATTGTCATGATGGTCGCGCTCTTCGCTATGATTGCCTTCGTAACGAACCTTTGCTCACCTATGGCGGTAATCGTACAGAATCAATTCGGAGCTTCCGAGTTCCAATCGCAAATTGGTAACTATGCAAACTTCATAGCTTACCTTGTAATGGGTATTCCCTCAGGTATGCTCATCGTGAAGTTCGGTTACAAAAAGACAGCACTCCTTGCGCTCATCGTAGGAATTATCGGTATGGTGCTGGAACTCCTCTCCGGAACTCTTGAAAGCATGTGGATTTATCTTCTCGGCGCATTTATCGCCGGTTTCTGCATGTGTATGCTCAACACCGTAGTAAATCCTTTGCTCAATGTCCTTGGCGGCGGCGGCAACACGGGAAACCAGTTGATTCAGATAGGCGGTGCTTTCAACAGCGCAGCAGCTGTGGCTGTTTACATTATACTCGGAGCTTTGATTGGTGAGGTAACGAAAGACACGGCAATTGTTGACGCAGCTCCCGCAATGTACATAGCATTGGGAATCTTTGTTGCAGCATTCATCGTATTGTTCTTTACTAAAAGCGAAGAGCCCAAACAGGAACCCGTAAAGGCAGAACTTATAAAAAAGGAGCCTTGAGCCATCGCCACTTTGCCTTAGGTGCTTTGGCAATATTCCTTTACATGAGCGTTGAAGTAGGTACTCCTACCTACATGATCAAATATCTCATCAGCGATGTAGGCATTTCAGCCGGCGTAGCTTCGTTGATAGCAGCAGTATATTGGTTTGCCATGTTCATAGGTCGTTCAATCGGCGGTTCAATCGGCGGAAAAGTTTCCAGCCGTGCCATGGTTTTCAACCGTAGCTATAGCAGCAATCATATTATTGGCGTTCGGTATGTTGGCACCAAGCACATTGACAGTACAAGTTCCCGGTGTTGACTGGGCAAATCTCTCCGTAATCTGGGTAGATGTGCCTGTCGGCGTTGCAGCATTCATTTGCGTAGGTCTTTGCACCTCTGTAATGTGGGGCGGAATCTTTAACATGGCTGTCGAAGGACTTGGCAAATACACAGCAGCAGCTTCAGGAATCTTTATGACAATGGTTTTCGGTTGCGCAATAATGGTTGCACTCAGGCAGTGGTTGCAGAACAAACCGGAAGCTACCTCGTAAGCTTACATAATCCCGCTTGCTTGCGCAGCATACATTCTTTTCTATGCTTTGGTGGGCAGCCGCGTGAAAAAGACAGAAGCAGAATAATAAGAAACTTAATTAAAATGTCCGGCAGAGGAAATCCTCTACCGGACATAACCTAAAAAAAAATAAAAGATTATGAAATTAAAAATAGATGACGTTCGCAGCCGTTTCATCAAACACTTTGACGGTAGCACTGGAAACGTTTATGCTTCACCGGGACGTATTAATCTTATCGGCGAACATACAGATTACAACGACGGTTTCGTATTTCCGGGAGCCGTTGAGCAGGGGATTATCGCAGAAATCAAACCTAACAAATCCCGTAAGGTTTGCGCTTATTCCATTGACATGAAAGATTACGTAGAATTCAGTCTTGACGACGAACAAGGTCCTTCTGCTACTCATTTCCGCTTCGTTTACGGTGTTTGCCGTGAGATGATGAAACTCGGGGTTCCCGTAGAAGGATTCAACACTGCCTTTGCAGGTGATGTGCCTCTTTGGTGCAGGAATGTCTTCGTCCGCTGCTCTTGAAAGCACATTCGCTTTTGCGTTGAACGATCTCTTTGGCGGAAATAAAATAGACAAGTTTACTCTTGCAAAAGTAGGTCAGGCTACCGAGCATAACTATATCGGCACAAACTGTGGCATTATGGATCAGTTCGCATCGGTTTTGGTAAAGCAGAGAACCTTATGCGTCTTGACTGTCGCTCTTTGCAGTATAAATATTTCCCCTGGCATCCGAAAGATTACCGTCTTGTTTTACTCAACTCGCAGGTTAAGCACGAACTTGCAAATTCTGCCTACAACCAACGTCGTAAGAGTTGCGAAAATGTCGCAGAAGTTTTGAAACAACGCTTCCCCGGTGTTAAATCTCTGCGCGATGCAAACTATGACATGCTTGATGCTGTTAAGAACGAAGTAAGCGAGGAAGACGCTTTGCGCGCAAAATATGTTATTGGTGAGAAATATCGTGTAATGGAAGTATGTGTTGCGCTCGAAGAAGACGATTACGAAGAAGTGGGACGCAAGATGTTTGAAACCCATCACGGACTTTCCAAGGAATATGAGGTTTCTTGCCCCGAACTCGACTTCCTTAACGACGTGGCAAAGAGTTGCGGTGTAACCGGTTCCCGTATTATGGGCGGCGGTTTCGGAGGTTGCACAATCAATCTCGTAAGCAACGAATTGTACGACAATTTTGTTGGAACGGCAAAGCAAGCTTATAAAGAGAAATTCGGTATCGAGCCTATCTGCATCGATGTTGTTATCGGCGATGGTTCTCGCAGACTCTGCTAATTACCGTAAAAAGTAAAAATACACAACGCCCTGCTCCGTTTGCGGGGCGTTGTTTTTTATATCCTCTCCATTTTCTTGATGAGCGAAATGAGTATCCTGCAATTTGCAACAATCTTCGGCTTTGCGATATTTGTCATCGCAACTTTCTGTCTTGCTTTTTTTTTAATAAGCCGAAACACAAAACTCCCCGACCGCACGCATTCGCAGCGCGGAAATCAAATTTTCGGAAAAGGAAAACCGTTTCGTCATACGCGGCAGGCGTTTCATTCCCGTCAGCGTGGCTGTAAATTTGTTTTTCAATGCTTTTGACAAAGACCTCTATGCCGCAAGAAAATCGGAAGAAACAGGTATGTCCAAAGACAAAATCATTGAAGAATGGGACTTACACCGCGAACGCGCGAGGGCAACGGGAATATTTCTACACAAAGAGGTTGCAGCATTCTTCACAGGCTCAAACATGAAAGGAAGTTTCCATTTCACTTTCAACGGCAAGTATTATCAGGCTGACGAAATCATAAACATTGAAAAGGAGGAAAGCCTTTTCAGACAATTCATAAGTCAGAATCCGTTGCAAGTCTATCGCACTAATTTTCTTGTTGCCGACAGTACGTGGCGACTTGCGGGACGTGTGGCTTTTATTGGCAAATGCTCCGACGGTTATGTGCTTTACGATTGGAAAAGAAGGAACGGAATTACCGACAAATACGGCAATGCTATCACCGAAAACGCTTTCGACCAAAAAGGAACAAACGGACTTGAAAACATTTGGGACACTCCTTTCTGGCACTACGCTCTGCAGCTCAATTTATACCGCGCCATTTTGGAAAAGAACCACCATCTGAAAATCTGCAGCATTTATCTCATTGACATTAGCCCGCAAAGAGACAACTTTACAAAGATTCCGATTCCCTTGCTTGACAACGAACTGAAAGCCGCGCTTGAATTTCTCGCAGGTAAGGACAATTCTGCCTTTCCGAGCCTTTAACACGCATTTATTTCTTCGCTGCCTTTTCCGCCTCTGCCTTGGCTTTCTCCGCGTCTGCTATTATCTTTTTCCACTTCTTCGAATTTGCTGCCCATATTAAGCGCAAGATAAATATTATATAGCGGACGTCCCCACCATTCCACCGAATTCGGGTTCAGCAAACGGTAATGTTCCATATAGGGAAGCGCGGTGCGCAACAGTTTATCCTCCTCACGTTTAATATTTCGTATCTCTTCCAGCTTCATATCCGATTTCACCTTTTCGCGAAGCATTGTGGCTTTGGCAAGATAGGCAGCCCCAACATTATAATAAGCCTCCGAATAAGCGGAATCGCTCTGGATTATGCTCTTCGACAATTCTATGCAGTCGTCATAGCGTTTCATTTTAAGCAAAACCAGACTTCTGCCATATTGTGCCATTACCGAACGGGGATCGTGCTTCAGCAAATTGTCGGCAAGAGCCATGGCTTTGTCAAACTCCCCTTCGTTGTTGTAGCAGTCTATCAGGTTTGTGAAAAAAGTAGTCCAACTGCGGATATTCCTTTGAACCTATTTTCAAAATTTCCTTCAATGCCGCCGTATCTTTCCCTGCTTTGTATATCCTGGCGGTCAATTCCAATTCCTTTTGCCTGTATGTCGTGTCTTTCAACGCCGCAGCGTTATATTTGAAGAAATTCTCCCTGTTGTTGGTCTGATAGGCGCATACCGTAGCCCAATATGCGGCACGGATCATGCTAAGACTGTCTTTTTTCGACACCTTGCTTCTGCCGAAAAGCGGGTTGGTACGTATGTCGTAATACATGGAGAAATAATTATATGCGTTGGCAAAATCCTTTTTAAGCAGAAGAAACTGTCCGCCATTATATAAATTGGTGTATTGCGACCTTATCAAATCGCCATGTGAGCCGCGATACTTGTAGCTCACCTTTTTCTTTCCTTTTTTCCTCGCAGCATACGCCTCCATTGTGTCGCATCTCACGGCATAACTATACATGTTCAGCACACTGTTGAAAAGTCTTGCCGTGTCATACTTCTGTTTCAGATAAGCATTCCTGTTTTGGTTTTCGTTTACCACAAGCCACGCCTCAACTCCGTAGTGCAGCAACTCCGGGTCGTCTTTGAATTTATCGTTTTTAAGGCAATTTTCCACCGTTCCCGTAACACCCTCGTTTTTATTCTTCAGTTGCTCACGAATCTGACGGTATTCTTTTTTGGTTATAAGCACAAGAGCCGATCATTAACATCAAAACACTCAGAGATACAATCTTTTTCATAAAATCTCAACCTTAAAAAAACTTGTGCAAAGATAAGTATTTATAACGAAATCGCAGATTTCCTCACCATGTCCAAGCCCACATTACCGCAAACCACCCCGTTTCTGCCACCGTCATTCCCTTTCTCCTCGCAGCTTCTCCATGCACAAAATGGAGCAAAACACAAGCTTTTCCGCAAAAAGCTGATATACAGAGAATTACCCGTTTTTACAAGACTTTTATAAGTTGTTGTACATCAGACTCTTATGATTGCAAAAAATACAAGGCACTTATTTCAAAAATATAAGGCACATATTTTAAAAATACATGGCTTGTATTTTTTACGACAAGCCATGTGTTTTTTCGCACATCCCCAAAACGCAAGTATTTTTTTCCCGCAAATACGCCGAAAACGAACGCAAACATTCTTCGAAAAAAGCATATATCATTGCAGTCAACACACATTGAACAAGGTTTTTCGGCATACCCGAATCTATCCCGCTTATTTTGATTAAATTTGCAAGGTGAATTAAAAGGCTAAAATTAAAAACATGTCATGTATTCTCTTCATTGAAACCTCCACGAAAGTGTGTTCCGTGGCAGTAAGCGAAGACAACCACATAATCTATCATAAAGAAGATTACGAAGGTCCCAACCAAGCCCGCATACTCGCCCCAATGGTTAAAGAAGCCCTGTCGTTTGCCGACAGCCACGCCATACCGCTCAACTATGTAGCCGTAAGCGAAGGTCCGGGTTCATATACGGGGCTGCGCATCGGGTGTTCCACAGCCAAGGGACTGTGTTACGGCAGAAACGTAAAGCTCATAGCCGTGCCCACACTCAAAATCTTAGCCGTGCCGCTGCTTTTGTATCGCGAGGACATTGAAGACGACGCACTGTTTTGCCCCCATGATAGATGCCAGACGCATGGAAGTTTACTGCGCAGTCTATGATCGCGCACTACGCGAAGTAATGCCGGTGAAAGCACAAGTGGTGGAAGCCGACACATTCACCGAAACAGCCGGAGGCAAACCTATATATTTCTTCGGCAACGGGGCGGCAAAATGCAAAGACGTGATAACATGTCCCAATGCTCACTTCATTGACAACATAGAGCCTTTGCAAAAAACATGCTCCCGCTCGCCAATCAGACCATACGCAACGAAAAATTTGAAGATGTGGCTTATTTCGAACCTTTCTACCTGAAAGACTTCATAGCAACCATGCCCAAGAAACTCCTATAACGTATATGGAATACAACACTACAAGAGAAAAAATAATAATGCCGGAGTACGGCAGACTCGTGCAGAATCTCGTGGAATTTGCAATCACCATTCCCGACCGCGATGAGCGTAACCGCTTTGCCGAAAGCATAGTAAGGGTAATGGCAAACTGCAATCCACAAAATCGCAACATACCCGGTTTTCGCCACAAGCTTTGGGATCACCTTGCAATGATTTCCGATTACAAACTCGATATTGACTATCCGTTTCCTGTGAACAGAAAAGCCATAGAAGAAAAGCCGGAACGTGTGCCCTATCCCACAAACAAAATAAAATATCGCCATTACGGACACCTTGTTGAGACACTCCTCGACGAAATAGCCCGTATGCCCGAAAGCGACGAGCGAAACGAACTCACAAAACTCGCCGAAGGACAAATGCGAAGAAGTCTTGAAATGTGGAATAAGGATTCTCTTAACGACAAGAAAATCCGAAAGGACTTTGATCAGTACACAAACAGGAACAAATAGCAACTTCCCGAAAAATGGCTTCATTCCTCGTAGAAGGCGGGCATCAGCTCACAGGCGAAATCACACCTCAGGGCGCAAAAAACGAAGCGTTGCAGGTTATCTGTGCCACATTGTTGACCGCAGAAGAAGTAAAAATCTCAAACATTCCCGAAATACTCGACGTGGCAAACCTTCTGGATTTGCTGAGACAAATGGGTGTGAGAGTCGATAAGCTTTCCAAGGGCGAATATGTGTTTTGTGCCGACAGAATAGACGAGAACTATGTGGGCAGCGAGGAATTTGCATCACAGTGCGCCAAACTTCGCGGAAGCGTAATGCTTACCGGTCCGCTGCTTGCCCGTTTCCATAAAGCCACACTTGCAAAACCGGGAGGCGACAACATAGGTACGCGCCGCCTTGATACACATCTGCGCGGACTTGCCGCACTCGGAGCCAAATTCGAGGTAAACGAAAACAGCGACACCTGCCACATCACCGCCGAAAAGATAAAAGGAACATACATCCTCCTTGACGAAGCATCGGTAACGGGAACCGCCAACATAATAATGGCAGCCGCAATGGGCGAAGGGGTAACAACCATTTACAATGCCGCCTGCGAACCATATTTGCAGCAACTATGCAGAATGCTTGTGGGAATGGGTGCAAAAAATCGAAGGAATAGCCTCAAATCTTCTCACAATAACGGGAGCTAAAGTGCTTCACGGCACAACCCACACCATACTTCCCGACATGATTGAGGTAGGAAGTTTCATTGGCATGGCTGCAATTTTGGGTGGAGGCATTACTATTAAAAATACTTCGCCACGCAATCTCGGCATAATCCCCGAAACTTTCAAACGTCTCGGAATTCGACTGCGAATAAAGAACAACGATATAATAGTTCCCAAACAGAATCACTACCAGATAGAAACTTTTATCGACGGTTCCATAATGACTATCAGCGATTCGCCTTGGCCCGGTCTCACTCCCGACCTTCTGAGTGTGCTTATAGTAACTGCCACACAAGCCAACGGAACTGTGCTTTTTCATCAAAAGATGTTTGAGAGCCGTTTGTTTTTTGTTGACAAACTAATCTCAATGGGTGCGCAAATAATCCTTTTGCGATCCCCACAGGGCGGTAGTTGTGGGACACAATCACAAATTTCATCTCAAAGCAAGGCGCATGGTTTCACCCGACATCCGAGCCGGCATCGCCCTTCTCATAGCTGCGATGAGCGCAGACGGCACAAGCCGCATAGACAACGTGGAACAAATTGACAGAGGTTACTCGAAATAAGCGAAAGACTGAATAAACTCGGAGCAAAAATAATCAGAATTGACTGACATGCTTTTTGACGACGCAATATTAGTAGGAAAAATCATAAAATCTCGCTCTGCAAAAGGCGACGTTCAGATTAATCTTTCAAACATAACAAGTGATATGTTTGACGGAAAGTTTCTGCTGCTCGACATAGAGGGCATAAAAGTTCCGTTTAAGATTGCGAGCCTTGACGAAAGGGCTAACTGCATGTTTGTAAGCTTTGAAGAATGCCGCAAAAGCCATGACGAAATCGTGGATGCCCCGTGTATTGCCGCAAAGAGGATTTGCAAGGCATGACAGAGGATTCGATAAGCATTAACCCGAACATATTAAAAAGGCTTTAAGGTTCTCGACTCGAAACTCGGGGACATAGGAACGATTAAAAGCATTGACACTTCTACCATAAACACCGTTGTGTATGTTCAAGGGCACACGGGGCGGGAGATTCTAATTCCTCTTGCAGAAGAATTTATTGAAGACCTTGACATAACCGACAGAATTCTCCGGCTCTCCACTCCCGAAGGGCTGATAAGTGTCAACGACTAAAGAAACACCAACTAAAACCGATGAACAAAAGACGTATTGCAATTTTAGGCTCTACCGGTTCGATAGGCACCCAAGCTTTGAAAGTCATTGAGGAACATCCCGATGTTTTCACGGCAGAAGTGCTGACGGCAAACAGTAATGTTGCACTCCTTGCCCGACAAGCAAGAAAAATTCAAGCCCGATTCGGTGGTCATTGCCGATGAAAGCAAATACAACGAGCTGAAAGAGTTGCTTGCTGGCGAAGATGTGAAAGTTTATGCCGGGCAACAGGCAATTTGCGACGTGGTTGGGCTGGGCAACATAGATTTGGTTCTTGTTTCTGTGGTAGGATTTGCGGGGCTTTTTTTGCCTACAATCAGTGCCATTGAAGCACATAAGCCAATTGCTTTGGCTAACAAGGAAACGCTTGTGGTAGCCGGCGAAACCATCAACAGGCTTATTGCAGAAAACAAGGTTTCTCTTCTTCCAGTCGACAGCGAACATTCGGCAATATTCCAATGTCTTGCCGGCGAAGGAGACAATCAGATTGAAAAAATTCTGTTAACGGCTTCGGGAGGTCCGTTCCGCAATTTCACAAAAAAGGAACTCGAAACCATAACCGTGGAACAGGCTCTTCATCATCCCTCATGGAACATGGGAGCCAAGATAACTATCGACTCGGCTACCATGATGAACAAAGGATTCGAGGTTATCGAAGCCAAATGGCTGTTCGGAGTGAGTGAAAAACAAATAGAAGTGCTCGTACATCCCCAAAGCATAGTACACTCTGCGGTACAATTTGCCGATGGTGCCGTCAAGGCGCAGCTCGGAATGCCCGACATGCGAATTCCTATTCAATATGCGTTCAGCTATCCCTGTCGTCTGCCTATGAAAAGCGAAAGGCTCGACCTTGCAACGCTCGGGCAACTTACTTTCTCCGCTCCCGACACCGACAAATTCCCGTGTCTGGCACTCGCTTTCCAAGCCATAGAGCGCGGAGGTTCTTTGCCATGCGTCATGAATGCCGCCAACGAAGTGGCTAATCAGGCTTTCCGCAACGGAGAAACGAGTTTCACGTCAATAGGAGACATCATAGGCGAAACCATGACCGTTGTGCCGTTCACCGCAAAGCCCACTGTGGAAAATCTTTTGGACATAGACCGTGAGGCACGCGCCAAAGCCTCGGAAATAATCAATAAAAAACATTAATCTCGAAATAACAAACTTAACGGATGGAATCTTTTTTGATACGCGCCCTGCAACTTATCTGCTGTTTTTCAATATTAATATTCCTGCATGAGGGCGGGCACTTTCTTGCTGCCAAACTTTTCAAAGTCAGAGTGGAAAAATTCTGCCTTTTCTTCGACCCGTGGTTCACGCTCTTCAAGTTCAAACCCAAACATAGCGACACGCAATATTGCCTTGGCTGGCTTCCGCTCGGCGGATATGTCAAGATAGCCGGCATGATTGACGAGTCGATGGACACAGAGCAAATGAAACGTGCGCCACAGCCTTGGGAATTTCGCACAAAGCCCGCATGGCAACGCCTGATAATTATGGTGGCAGGCGTAGTGGTTAACTTTCTGCTTGCACTCTTCATCTATTCCATGGTGCTCTATGTATGGGGCGAGACATACACTCCCGTAGAAAAAAATGACCCATGGCATGGCATACAGCGAGCAGGCTCACAAACTCGGATTCAGGGACGGCGATATACTGATAGGCACCAACACTGAAAAATTCCGCAGTTTCGATAGCAGCGAAAGCGTTACCAACGCATATCGTGCGCTTTCCAACTCCACCGAAGCCTATGTGCTGCGCAACGGAAAGCAGGAGACGATAAAACTTCCCGGCAATATGAACATGCTGTCAATGATAAAATCCGTGCCTCCCTTTGTTCAAACCCTCATACCCTCGACGGTTGACAGCGTAATGCCCGGTTCGCCGGCGGCAAAAGTAGGAATAAAAGCAGGAGACCGCATTGTGGCGTTCGGAAACCGCACCGTGGCTTCGTGGAACGAGATTAACGACGAGCAGGGGCGCATTGCCGATGCGCTGACCACTGCCAACCATGCCGACAGCCTTGCGCTGCGAAACATAACGGTTGCCGTGGTTCACAAAGGCGCAACCACGCCCGACACATTGCACATGACCATGACTACCGACTATAAAATAGGAGTTACATACGGCATGGCACTGAAAGACTACGAACAGAAAACCATAAGATTCGGTCTTTTGGAATCCATACCCGCAGGCGTGGACCACGGTATCAGAGTATTGAAAGGATATGTGGACGATATGAAATACGTGTTCACCAAAGACGGAGCAAAAAGTGTGGGAAGCTTCGGAGCCATAGGCAGCATGTTCCCCGCCAATTGGGTATGGCAGCGTTTTTGGGAGCTTACCGCATTCATAAGCATAATACTTGCTTTCATGAACATCCTGCCAATTCCCGCGCTCGACGGAGGACACGTGTTCTTCCTGCTCTACGAAATGATAACCCGGCGCAAACCGTCGGAAAAATTCCTGACCTACGCGCAAGTCGTGGGCATGACACTGCTAATACTCCTCATGCTGTTTGCTATTTCGAACGACGTGAGGAACTTCCTTCTGAAATTCATAATGTAAGAGTCTGAAATACAATCGTCTATATAGCACGCCGCACACAGTCTGTCTGTATGCGGCGTGTTTTTGTTTCCCACTTTCAATCCTCTGATAATCGCATCATTTTTTTGAACACGCAGAGACGAATTTTCTATTCAAATTGCGGTTTTCATAAGCCTTTATTTTTCAGTTACTTACTTCGTCCGAAAAATTACACGGCTTTTTTTCGAAAATATATGGCTTGTATTTTAAAACAAGTGCCTTGTATTTTGAAATATATGCCTTATGTTTTTTACGAAATCCGCAAACAAAAATTTCCGCATCATAAAGCGTCATTCCTCCTTTCCCTTTTAGTTCAAATTGTCATTCATCCGTTACATTTCCCGACAAAAATCCACGAAAATCTTTCTCGTGCAAAACAACGCGCATCATACGGTCAGTTTTCCTTTTCAAATTTGCGGAAGACGTTTATTTTTCGTAATTTCGCAACATAAATCCATCGAAACGCGAAAACAGAAACAATAAACAACAAAACATACAGAGTAATGAAGAAATATAATTTCAACGCGGGACCGTCCATACTGCCCCAGCAAGTAATCAAAGCCACCATTGACGCTTGCACTGACTTTGAGAACACCGGTCTCTCGCTTATGGAAATAAGCCACCGCAGCAAAGAATTCCAGCCTGTCATGGACAATGCCGAAGCACTTATGAAAGAGATTCTCGACATTCCCGAAGGCTACAGAGTGCTCTTCCTCGGCGGCGGTGCCAGCACACAGTTCTGCATGGTGCCTTTCAACCTCTTGGAAAAGAAAGCCGCTTATCTCAACACCGGCACATGGGCAAAGAAAGCCATAAAAGAGGCAAAACTCTTCGGAGAAGTTGTTGAAGTGGCTTCGTCTGCCGCAGACAACTATACATATATTCCAAAAGATTACACAGTACCTGCCGACGTGGACTATTTCCACATCACCACCAACAATACTATTTACGGAACTGAAATACGCAAGGAACTCGACAGCCCCGTACTGATGGTTGCAGATATGTCGAGCGACGTACTTTCACGCCCTGTTGACGTATCAAAATACGCCCTCATCTACGGCGGTGCACAGAAGAACCTTTCTATGGCAGGCGTAACATTCGTAATAGTCAAGGAAGACGTTCTCGGAAAGGTTAGCCGCCCCATCCCCACAATGCTCGACTATCGCACACACATTGCAAAAGGTTCAATGTTCAACACTCCTCCCGTTGTGCCCGTTTACTGCGCAATGAAAACCCTTGAGTGGATTAAAGAAAAAGGCGGAGTGAAAGCCATGGACAGACTCGCTCACGAACGTGCAGACATACTTTACAGCGAAATAGACCGCAACAAACTTTTCCGTGGCACAGTGAAAGAAGAAGACCGTTCGCTCATGAACATCTGCTTCGTAATGAACGACGAATACAAAGAACTCGAAGCCGATTTCATGGCATTTGCCACCGAAAAAGGAATGGTGGGAATCAAAGGTCATCGTTCTGTCGGCGGTTTCCGTGCTTCCTGCTACAATGCCATGCCTGTGGAAGGTGTGAAAGCACTTGTGGAAGCAATGAAAGAATTCGAAGCAAAACATTAACAAACAACTTTCGGGTTGGAAAGCTGTACTGCAATGCAGCGTGGCTTCCAGCCCGATTTTGATATAAAGAAACCCTGAAAATGAAAGTATTAATAGCAACAGAAAAGCCTTTTGCACCCGCAGCAGTGGAAGGCATCAAAAAAGAAGTAAGCGAAGCTGGTTACGAACTCGCACTTCTTGAAAAATATACCGAAAAGAAACAACTTCTTGACGCAGTGGCTGATGCCGATGCGCTTATAATCAGAAGCGACAAAATAGACAACGAAGTTTTCGACGCAGCCAAGCAACTTAAAATAGTTGTTCGCGCAGGCGCAGGATATGACAATGTGGATCTTGCAGCAGCTACAGCCCACAAAGTAGTGGTGATGAACACACCAGGACAGAACTCAAACGCAGTTGCAGAACTTGTGCTCGGACTTTTGGTATATGCCGTGCGCAACTTCTATAACGGAAAAACCGGTACGGAACTCAAAGGAAAGAAACTCGGCATTCTAGCTTTCGGAAATGTAGGTCGCAACGTGGCACGCATAGCCAAAGGTTTCGGAATGGACGTTTACGCTTTCGACGCGTTCTGTCCTGCTAGTGCCATAGAAGCAGCCGAAGTTACACCCGTGGCTTCACGCGATGAACTTTTCGAGAAATGCGACATTGTAAGCCTTCATATTCCCGCTACCGATGAAACGCGCAACAGCATAAACTATGACGTAGTTACCAAACTGCCTAAGAACGGCATACTTATCAATACCGCGCGCAAAGAAGTGATTGACGAAGAAGGTTTGATCAAAGTCCTTGCAGAACGCGAAGATTTGAAATACATTGCCGACATAGCTCCCGAACGCGCTGCAGAATTTGCAGAGAAATTCCCCGGACGCTATTTCGCAACTCCCAAGAAAATGGGTGCACAAACCAAAGAAGCCAACATCAATGCGGGAATTGCTGCCGCTTGTCAGATTGTCGGATTCTTAAAAGACGGCATCACGAAATTTCAGGTAAACAAATAAAACAAATCGCAAAAGACATGGCAACAGTAAAACCGTTTCGCGGTTTACGTCCACCCCAGAATCTTGTGGAAAAGGTGGAAAGCCGCCCCTACGATGTGCTCAATTCGCAAGAAGCACGCGAGGAAGCCGGCGACAACGAAATGTCGTTGTACCATATTATAAAGCCAGAAATAAATTTTCCGGAGGGGACGAGCGAATACGATCCGCGTGTGTATGAAAGCGCAAAGGAACAATTTGCAAAGTTTCAGGAGAAAGGTTGGCTCGTACAGGACGCAGAGGAAAACTATTACCTCTACGCCCAAACCATGAACGGGAAAACCCAATACGGAATTGTAGTTTGTGCAGCGGTTGAGGATTACATGAACGGAGTAATCAAACGTCATGAACTTACCCGCAAAGATAAGGAAGAAGACAGGATGAAACATGTGCGTACTACCAATGCTAATATGGAACCTGTCTTTCTTGCATATCCCGATAACAAAGAGCTGAACGAACTAATCTCTCGTTATGCCGCCCTGGAGCCTGTTTACGATTTCATTGCGCCTATTGATGGATTCGGACACAAGTTTTGGATAATTTCAAACGGAGATGACAAGAAACTCATCACAGAGCGTTTTGCCCAAATGACTTCGCTTTACATTGCCGACGGACATCATCGCTCGGCTGCGGCAGCTCTTGTAGGCGCAGAGAAAGCCAAGAACGATCCTAACCATAACGGTAAAGAAGAATACAATTATTTTATGGCGGTTTGCTTTCCAGCCAACCAACTTACCATTCTTGATTACAACCGCGTGGTAAAAGATTTGAATGGTCTCACTCCTCGTCAGTTCCTTAACGCTCTCACCGATGATTTTGTCATTATTGAGAAAGGCACAGAGAATTTCCGCCCCACACGCCACCATGAATTTTCACTTTATCTCTGTGGCAAATGGTACGCTCTCGAAGCTAAAGACGGTTCTTTCGATGAAGAGGACCCGATAGGAGTACTTGACGTGGACATTTCCTCACGACTTATTCTCGACAAGATTCTCGGCATAAAAGATTTGCGCTCTTCCGACCGCATAGATTTCGTTGGCGGTTTGCGCGGACTTGATGAATTGCGTCGCAGAGTCGATTCGGAGAAATGGTAGCGGCCCTCGCACTCTATCCGGTGTCTATGAATCAAATCATGACCATTGCCGACAGCGGGAAAATCATGCCGCCGAAAGCCACATGGTTCGAGCCAAAGTTGCGCAGCGGTCTGATTGTTCACAAACTCGACTAAGCGCAGCGCAGAACAAGAAAAACATTAACTACAAATAGAATGCGCAGAATTTTTACTCTGCGCATTTTTTTGTTTTAACTACATATCATGAATTTTTATAAGAAAGCGGCGATACTCTCTACCATTGTTCTTTAACTGGTGCCGCAGCCCAAAACAAAGCAGAGGTAATAACCGAAAAATCTCCGTCGCGAGCGGAATATTTTTCTTGGATTAACAACACCAACGAGGGAGCAAGCGAAGAGCAGACCCTTATTAACCTCGATTTTTTCCGTTGGCTGAAAAACACCTACGGCATGCAGCTTGACATATATGCCTTTGACGCAGGTGCAATTGACGGTGCAAACATCTACGGATCCACAAATCAACCGCGTTTCAAGAAACATTTTCCAAACGGTTTCGGACCTGTGGCAAAAAGTGCGGCAAGTCTCGGCACCCGTCTCGGCATTTGGTGCGGTCCCGACGGTTTCGGCAACACGGAACAAGAGGCTAACGAGCGAATAGATATGATGGCGGGACTTGTAGAGAAGTATAATTTCGGACTTTTCAAGATGGATGGCGTTTGCGGAGCGTTGCGAAGCACAAAGTGGGACTACTTTGACAAAATGATGACCCGCATACGCAAGACATCGCCCGATTTCATTCTTCTCAATCACCGTCTCGACCTCGGACCGGGCACAAAACATTCCACCACGTTCCTTTTGGGCGGCGAGGAAACCTACATCGACATCCTGATGACTAACTCCATGACTGCGCCACACCACCGTGCGCAAGCCATAAGCCGAAAAGCTCCAGACAATCTCACTCGTCTCACAGAGGACCACGGTGTATGCCTATCCTCATGCCTTGACTTTTGGGAAGATGACCTTGTGCTTCAGGCGTTCGGGCGTGAACTTATCCTTGCACCCGAGCTTTACGGCAACCCGTGGCTCCTGCGCGATGACGAATTCCCCAGTTGGCTTTCTTCTTTAATCTCCACCGCCAGTACGCCGATATTCTCGTAAACGGACAAAGGTTGCCGGAAAACAATTACGGTCCCGAAGCCCTGACACGAGGCGACGGAAACACAAGATTCATTACACTCAGAAATCTGACCTGGAACACCGTTACCTATCACGTAAACCTTGGCAAGGAAGTGGGACTTGAGCAAAACGGTAACAAGGTTAAAGCGCGCCTTTACCATCCTTACATCTACGACATGGGAAATCATTCCTACGGTTCTACGATAGACGTAAAAGTTTTGCCTTTCCGCGCCGCGCTTCTCAAAGTTACCAATGTTAAAGAGAAAGACAAAGTAGCACTTAGCGGAATACCTTATAATATAGTCAATGATTACAGCGGCAATCCCACGATAAAACTGCTCGGCATGCCGGGTATGAGCTACAAGGTGAAATTTGACGGCGGCAACATCAGTTTCAAATCTGCCGACATTGACGGCAAGAAAGTTGGAACCAAAGGTGCTAATGTCAAATTCCCGGGTGAAAAGCTCAAGGAAGATTTCTATCGTCATAGGCGAGATGAATGCATGCGACATCCCTGCCGATGCACAGACTCTCTATTATTCCACATGCTATGCCGCAGACAACAACGCCCTTGAGACACGTTCGCTGCTCCGTTCGGGAGAAACTAAGATTCCGCAGGTGAAAGCCGCGCGCGATGCTTTCTTTAATCAGAAAATTTTCAAGGAACGCGAAATCTGGGACAAATATCTCTTTGACGGAGATTTGAAATCGGCGTTCTCGGTAGCCGTTCGCTGGGGCGACCATAAGGCTGACGGCTCCACGGCATTCATGGTTGACATGGGCAAAGTGCAAAAGCTCGACAAAATAACCTTCGACAGCCCTGACGAATACTCCATAAGTCCATACAAGTCGGAAGAAGGCACAAGACTTTATGTTTCTTCCGACCTCAAAGACTGGAAAGCAATATCTTTCTACATAGGAACTCACGCCGAAGCCGATGTTTCGCAAGCCGGTCCCATAAGATATTTGCGCCTTGACCGCACTCCTTTAAGAGTGTCCGAAGTTTCCGGTTTCGTAAACGGGCAGGAAGTAGACCGCACAAACTGGCGCGCGTCAAACTTGTTCCGCAATTATTACGGAGCAAAGAAAGCGTGGAGCAATTCATTCAAGCTTGACGAAATTCCCGACAAGGCATATCTCTGCATAGCCGTTAACGGCGAGAGCGGAGAGGACGGCGCATGGGCAGCAATAAAAGTTGACGGAAAATACATTGGCTGCCCCGACCGTGCACCCTCTTTCAACGCCAACACATGGGAATACCGCGTTCAGCCGGTTAACAAAAACTACACGTTCTACGTTCCCCTCACTCCCCGACATGAAAGGCAAGAACATCGAAGCCTTTGTTCTCGGGCTCAACGACTCGAATCTCAAACCCGAAGTCTATCTGAGCACATACCCCATACCTTTCAAGCAAAAGCAACTCACGCTTCACAAATAATCTCACCCTACACAATGCAAAAACCACCCCTGTCCGCAAGTCAGGGATGGTTTGTTTTCATACGCAAATGCAGGGTGTTTTCAAACACATGGGAAATAAGAAAAAACATAAGGCATATATTTTAAAATACAAGGCACTTATTTTAAAATAAGTGCCTTGTATTTTTCGCCATTTCAAGCATCTGAAAAACAACAACTTGCAAAGGGCATATTTTTCGCCGTAAAAAACGGCGTTTTTGCGCTATACAATATTATATATAACATGCCCGTCCCACCATTCATCACACGCCGCCGTTTGCAAGCCGTAATGAACAGCCCTCATGGCAATACCGCCACATAACACAGGAACTTCTTATCATATATAGCATTGCAGGCACACCTAAAAGGGACATTCGGATATTTTTTGTTGATATTTGTCCGAAATTGCTACGATAATGTTAACTTTGTACTTGAATTTATCGACTTGTGATGAACAATACTGATAGTTTGAGGGCATACACCGCCCTCCATTCCAAAGAAACCCTTAACAAAGCCGCAGACAATATAAGAATGTTGACTGCAGCAATGGTTGAACGTGCTAATTCGGGACATCCGGGAGGAGCCATGGGAGGAGCAGACTTTATAAATGTGCTCTTCTCAGAGTTTTTGGTTTACGACCCGGAGGAACCGCTATGGAAATGTCGCGACAGGTTTTTCCTCGACCCGGGACACGAAAGTGCCATGCTCTATTCCACGCTCATGCTTACGGGACGCTTCACAATGGACGAACTCAAACAGTTCCGCCAATGGCAGTCTCCCACTCCGGGACACCCCGAAGTTAATCAGGCAAGAGGCATAGAAAATACCTCGGGACCGTTGGGACAAGGACATACTTTCGCAGTGGGAGCAGCAATAGCAGCAAAATTCCTCGCAGCACATACAGGCAATAAATCATTCGAGAAAGAAAAATATATACCTATATCTCCGACGGAGGCATACAGGAAGAAATATCGCAAGGAGCCGGAAGACTTGCAGGCTATCTCGGTCTTGACAACCTTGTAATGTTCTACGACTCAAACGGAATACAATTGTCCACAACATGTGAGGATGTGAGCGCGGAAGATACCGCCATGAAATATCGCGCATGGAACTGGAACGTTCTCGAAATAGACGGAAACGATTGCGAAGCCATTCGCGGCGCACTCCTTGCCGCACACGAGGAACACAACCGCCCCACCCTGATCATAGGAAAATGCGTGATGGGCAAAGGATGTCTGCGTGCCGACGGAACTTCATACGAAAACGATTGCGGAACACACGGATGTGCACTCGGCGAAGGCGCATACGAAAACACAATAAAGAATCTCGGCGGAAATCCCGGGAATCCTTTTGTAGTTTGGAAAGAAACAGAGACACTTTATGCCGAACGCAAACTCGAGCTAAAGGAACTCGTGGCGCAACGCAAGAAAGAAGAAAACGAATGGGCGGCAGCAAATCCCGAAAAAGCAAGGAAACTTGAAGACTGGTTCGCAAATCGTCTGCCCGAAATAGATTGGGAAACCATAGAACAGAAGCCCGGCAAAAGCCACGAGGGTAGGTTCGCAGATAGTTTTGGGTCGTCTTGCAGAAAAAGTTGAGAATATGGTTTGCTCATCGGCAGATCTTTGCAACTCCGACAAGACAGACGGATTCTTGAAAAAGACCCACGAAATACACAACGGCGATTTCAGCGGAAACTTCCTGCAAGCCGGTGTGAGCGAACTGACTATGGCATGCACACTAATGGGTATGACACTTCACGGAGGCGTTATCACTGCCATGGGAACGTTCTTCGTATTCTCGGACTACATGAAGCCTGCCATTAGAATGGCTGCGCTCATGGAGTTGCCCGTTAAATTCGTGTGGAGTCATGATGCTTTCCGCGTGGGGAGAGGACGGTCCGACCCACCAGCCCGTTGAGCAGGAGGCACAAATCCGTCTGCTCGAAAAGCTAAAGAACCACAGTAACAGAAATTCTCTCCTTGTGCTTCGTCCGGCTGACGTTAATGAAACCACAGAGTGCAGGCGCATGGCAATGGAGAACACAAAAACTCCCACTGCCCTTATTTTCTCGCGCCAAGCCGTCAGGAATCTTCCCGAAAGCACCGACTATTCAAAAGCAACCAAGGGCGCATACATAGTAAAGAGCGTTGACAATCCCGCATGCTATGCCGTAGCTTCCGGATCAGAAGTTTCCACGCTCATAGAGGCTTCGGAAATTCTCGAAAAGGAAGGTATAGGCATCAACATCGTGAGCTGTCCGAGCGAAGGGCTTTTCAAAACCCAATCTAAGGAATATCGTGAGAGCGTATTGCCCTCCGGCGCAAAAACATACGGACTTACAGCAGGATTGCCTGTTACACTTGAAAGTCTTGTAGGCATTAACGGATATGTTCACGGTCTTGACAGTTTCGGACAGAGTGCTCCGTACAAAGTTCTCGATAAAGAATTCGGCTTCACGCCCGAATTTGTTGCCGAAGACATAAAGAAATACATAGCAAACAAATGAGCAACGATAAAAAGACTATAGGTTTGGCATCAGACCACGCAGGTTTCCTGCTGAAACAGTATGTAAAAGAGTATCTTGCCGCACGCGGATATGAAAGCGAGGACTACGGATGTTTCAATGAGGATTCGTGCGATTATCCCGACTTTGCCCACAAACTCGGCGGTGCCATTGACAACGGCAGCATTGACACGGGAATTGCCATTTGCGGCACGGGACAGGGAATGGCTATTTCGCTCAACAAACACTCTAATGTAAGAGCCGCCCTTTGCTGGATGCCGGAAATTGCCCACATGGCGCGTTTGCACAACAATGCCAACATTCTCGTAATGCCGGGCAGATATATTTCGGAAGAAGAGGCAAAAGCCATTATGGACGAGTTTTTCGACACCGCTTTCGAGGGAGGACGACACGAACGCAGGGTTGCAAAAATTCCACTTGCCAAATAATTTCACAACACATAAAAAAGCGGATGCAAACACCGGTTTGTATCCGCTTTTTGTTTCTTTGGTTTTTTAGGGCTGTCGCACACGGTTTTTCGCAACACGCTCTGCGTCAATCGTTTAAGGCACTTTGAAACATTTTTGTAAGTTACTGTATCACAGACATTTGTAATGTCCAAAAACATAAGGCATATATTTTTGAAATACAAGGCACTTATTTTAAAATAAGTGCCTTGTATTTTTTGCGATAAGCCTTATGTTTTTCCGATGTCGCGAATCTTCGAAAATTTTCGCCATGCCGGAACGGAATTTCCTAACGCCGCAGGCTACGAAACTTTGTCTTTTCGACCCAACGGTAATAAATATTCATGACAAATAGACGGCTACAAATTTTGTGGTTATGCGAGTTTGAAGTAACTTCGCATAATAAAATTCAATTACGCCGGTGATGGAAAAACATATAGTCATTGATGAAATTGACCCGCGTGTGCTCTACGGGGCAAACAACACGTATCTGCGTATGCTCAAGGCTCTTTACCCAAAGCTGCGTATCGTGGCGCGCGACAACGTTATAAAAGCCATTGGCGACGAGTTGGCAATAACGGACTTTGAAAGCACGATAGAATTGCTCATAAGCCGCTGCGCAAAATACAACACACTGCGCGAAACAGACATCATAGACATTGTGAAAGGCAAGAAGCCATACGATGAAGAGGACGAGGGAGTCATTGTATATGACATAAAAGGCAGACCTATCCGTGCAAAAACCGAAAACCAGCAAATGCTGGTTAAGGCATACAACAAACAAGATTTGATGTTCGTTGTGGGTCCCGCCGGAACAGGCAAAACCTACACCGCAATAGCACTGGCGGTAAAAGCTCTCAAAAACAAGGAGGTAAGAAGGCTTATTTTGAGTCGCCCGGCGGTGGAAGCGGGAGAAAAACTCGGTTTCCTGCCCGGCGACATGAAAGAAAAATCGACCCTTACCTGCGTCCGCTCTACGATGCACTCGAAGAAATGATACAACCGGCGAGATTGAAAGAAATGCTTGAGGACGGCACAATTCAGATAGCCCCTCTGGCTTTCATGAGAGGGCGAACGCTGAGCGACGCAGTGGTTATTCTCGACGAAGCACAGAACACAACTTCGGCACAAATAAAGATGTTTCTCACCCGCATGGGTTTCAACACAAAAATGATTGTTACCGGCGACTGCACACAGATAGATCTTCCTGTGGCACAGCGTTCCGGCTTGGAAGAAGCCATGCGAATCTTGAAAGGAGTCAAAGGCATTTCGTTCATAGAGATGAACAAAAAGATATTGTTAGGAATCCGCTCGTTACACGCATAGTTGATGCTTACGAAAAAGACAACGAAATGAAAAAAGTGAATATCAACGTGCACGAAGACCCGGATGAAACAGAACCGGATGCCGATGACAAATCAGACTAAATATATAAAACCGCAAACAATATGAACAAAGCATTAATCAAAACAGACTATCATTTTCCCGGACAGGTTAGCGTGTACAACGGAAAGGTTCGCGATGTTTACAACATCAACAACGAGAAACTCGTAATGGTTGCCACCGACAGAATCTCGGCTTTCGACGTGATTCTTCCCAAAGGAATCCCTTTCAAAGGGCAGGTGCTCAACACCATTGCCTCACGCGAACTTGACGCAACCAAAGATATTTGTCCCAACTGGAAACTTGCCACTCCCGATCCCATGGTTACTGTGGGCTACATGTGTAAAGGTTATCCCGTGGAGATGATTGTGAGAGGTTATCTTTGCGGCAGCGCGTGGAGAGCCTATAAAGCCGGCGCACGCGAGCTGTGTGGCGTGAAACTTCCCGAAGGCATGCGCGAAAACCAGAAGTTCCCCACGCCCATCATCACTCCTACCACAAAAGCAGAGATAGGCGACCATGACGAAAACATATCACGCGAAGAAATTCTTGCAAAAAAGGTCTCGTGCCCGAGAAAGAATATGAAATCATGGAGAAATATACTCTTGCACTTTTCGAACGCGGCACAGAAATAGCGGCAAAACGCGGTTTGATTCTCGTGGATACGAAGTACGAATTCGGACTTCACAACGGCGAAGTTACGCTTATGGACGAAATTCACACTCCTGATTCGTCGCGCTACTTCTATTCGGAAGGCTATGAGGAGAAATTCGAGAAAGGCGAGCCGCAGAAGCAACTTTCCAAGGAATTTGTGCGCGAATGGCTGCTGAGCAATAATTTCCAAGGTCAGGAAGGACAGAAACTTCCCGAGATGACCGACGAAATTGTTGAGAATATTTCGAACCGCTATATCGAACTGTACGAAAACATAACGGGTGAAAAAAATTCAACAAAGAGGCTCACGAAGACCCCGCAAAGCGCATAGAGAAAAACGTGCTCGAATATTTGGGATAAACTTCCCTGATGAAATTATAAAGACAGCCTCGCCCTGCAAAAGGGTGAGGCTCTTTTTATATCAATTGCTTAATAATAAAACGGAGCTGCGGAATTTCATTTCTGACATGCTCTTTTGCCCACTTCGAATGCGCACAAAAACCATCGCCATAAGCCTTACGAAAAAACACATGGCTTGTTGTAAAAAATACAAGGCACTTATTTTAAAATATGTGCCTTATATTTCAAAAATATATGCCTTATATTTTTCGCCTTTTCAGACACCTGAAACACAACAACTTACAAAGCCCCAAAATCAGCATCAAAAACGCCCCCGCAACGAGGTAAATTCCGACGTTTTGCCACACATTTTATCCGTATCTCCGGGCATTTTGTCTGCCATTACTTTCGCAATTTACGCCGTGATTCAGCCCTACCCTCTTTCAGCACACCGCATACGGACATTGCGAAAGAGATTATTTCTTATCTTTGCACCAACATTCCACAAGCATGAAACAGAAAAAAGTTCCTTATTGCGGCAATCGGTCTTTCCCTGATTGCCCCAAGTATATTTGCGCAAACATTCGTTGCAGGCGGTTTGCAATACACCACAGACGGAGACAGTGCGGTTGTTAAAGCCAACAGCAAAGCCGATGAAAGCATTACGATTCCCGACAGTGTGGAATATAGCAACGGCGAAACGCAGAAAAAAAATATGCAGTGAAAGGCATTGCGGCAAGCGGATTCTTCGGATGTACAAAGTTGAAGGACATAGTTCTTCCGAAAACACTCACCAACATAGGGCGCGCCGCTTTTGGAACTGCAAATCGCTTGAAGAAATAGACATTCCCGAATCGGTAACAGCCATAAACCCCGCCGTGTTCACCGCATGCCGCAGCATAAAACGCATATCGGCAGGGAAAAACCTGAAATACATAGAGCCGGGAAGTTTCATGCAATGTACATCGCTTGACAATATAGAAATTCCGGATGAAAGCCCGTATTTCAAAGCCGAAGGCGGCACCGTGTACACAAAAGACGGCGAAACATTACTCGCCCATGCGGGGAGCGCAGAATCATTCGCCATACCGCAGGGAGTAAAAACCATTGCGAACTCCGCATTCTGGTATTGTGAAAACCTGAAAGCCGTTACCCTCCCCACAAGCCTCACAACTATCGAACAAGATGCATTCAACGGCAGCGGACTAAGCACTGTGAGCATACCGCAAAGCGTTGAAACCATCGGAGATATGGCTTTGCCTACTGCAAGAGCCTTGACACTGTAAAAGTATGGTGGACGAACCCGCCAACAATAGCCTTGACAACATTTCAAAACAACGCCAAGACCCTTATAACCCCTGCCGGCATCACGGAAACCTACAAAAAGACCATGGGATGGAATATGTTTCAAAACATAACCGAACCAACGGGGATAGAAAGCATCAAAGCCGCAGGCAAAACGCTCAATATATTGCCACAGAAGGGCATGATAGAGCTTGAATCGCTTTCGTTTCAAGGCAAAATAAGAATATTTCCCGCCACAGGAGAAAGTATGCAGGTCATAACGCTCAAACGCGGCAGCAAAACCGTTTGCAGCCTTTCCGCAGGCATATATATAATAGACGCAGACGGTATTTCGGCAATGAAAGCTGCGGTAAAATAACCGCTGCACCATAGATTTATAAAACATGAGCATTTCCAACAAAAACGAAGACTGATTGCGGTATTCCTGACATTCCTGATAGTTTTAATACCGGCGCACACAAGAGCCAACAACCCTGTCAACGCCAAAACGGCAAGACAGTTGTTCAACACGGCATACAAGTCCGTTTACGGCGCACAAGGTTCCACGCTTAGCTACGCCGTTAATCTGGTGGGGCTTTACAAGACAACCGGCACCATAAGCATGAAAGGCAAAAAGAAACGCTTTTTCGAACCGCGATACAGCGCATGGTGCAACGGCAAAGACTATTACAAGGTGGACAACAAAAGGAAAGAAATAGAAATTCATAGTGCCACATCGCCCAAGAAAGATAAGTATTCCGAAAAATTCTCCTTCTCTCCTAACAATTTCAACTACAGTTACTCCGAAAACCGCAACGAATACATAATAACACTTGATGCCAAACCCAAGACATCGGGAAACATAAAGCACGCACAGATTTACCTGGACAAAACAACCAAAGCTCCCAAAAGTTTAAAGATAAAAGTACTGTTTTTTGGACAACAATAAAGATTTCGAACTTTCACAGCGGAGGCATAAACGACGAAATTTTCAACTTTCCCAAAGGAAAATTCAAGGATTACAAGATCACAGACAAAAGACCCGATTAAGGGTCTTTTTTATGCACCTCTGCGAACGTTTCCAAGCGTTTGAGCACAACCCAAAGTCATATACTTTTTGCACACTCCGCGCCCTTTTTTCAGGGCAACAGGCATGCGAATTATCTCGTGCCCAACTTTACACACTTACACAGACATCCGCAGAAAATAATATCTCGCTTTTGACAGGACTACAGGCACAGCAGAATCCTTGCGGCGCACTCTTCGTGCTTATCCCTGCATCCGCAGTAGAACACATGACACTTTTTATAGGGTAACAGACACACGAAACACCACACTACACATACTCCGCCCTTTCACAAACATTCGTAGAGAAATACTCAATACTTTTGGCATAACAAACGGAACCAAACCTTCCAAATGGCACACTCCACACACTTTCACATACATTCGCAAAAAATAACACCTCGCTTTTGGCAGGACTACAGACACAGCAGAATCCTTGCGGCGCACTCTTCGTGCTTATCCCTGCATCCGCAGTAGAACACATGACACTTTTTATAGGGTAACAGACACACGAAACACCACACTACACATACTCCGCCCTTTCACAAACATTCGTAGAGAAATACTCAATACTTTTGGCATAACAAACGAAACCAAACCTTCCAAATGGCACACTCCGCACACTTTCGCGTACATTCGCAGAAAATAATGCCGTGAACGCGCTCCAATACGGCAACTATTCCTTCTCGCATGCGGACACCGCAAAAAACACAAGCCATATATTTCAAAACATAAGGCATATATTTTTAAAATAAGTGCCTTATATTTTCAAACAAAAGCCTTTTATTTTTCGATAAAAAAGAAAGTCTGAAAATCTGTTCCTTACAAAGGACAAAAGTTTCGTCATATCGTTCAAACACCACCGCTTCTTTTTTCTGTCGATTCTGCTTTTTACGTCATTTTTACTGTCATATACGATACTTTCCTATAGCAACCGCCGTCAAAACGCATTACGCTTTCAAAACATCAGGAGAAATATCAATAAAACACTTTATCCACGCTGTTATTTCCGAAAATACCGCCTTGATTTTCTCATTTTCCCGAGCCGGCACATATGCAAAAGTAATTACCTGACCCATGCCAACTACCTTTGAGCATTAAACAACTGTACATTACTGGAATCACACCTATTTTTTCGCAAAAAACGCACGAAAAAAACAGCCTTTGCCTCAAAATAACCAAGATAAAAATCTTGAGAAAACTCATTATTCACATCTTTTCAAGCGTTTTTCCACCTCAATCTTCATTTTCATACGGGACTATTACACATGTACAAACAATCACAAACATGAAAACAATTACCCAAACGCATAATATAACCCAAATTCAAGGATACAAAATGACAACACGCAACTTAGCAGTTGCTGCAAGTCTATATCCGAAAATGTGAAAGCATCAAACAAGGAAACCACCGTAAAAGACGAATTTCAGACAGTCAACGAAGTAAGATCTTTAGCAGTTTTAGGCGTTATTTGCGGCTTCAGAAACAAACATTGCGTCGTTTTGCCGTCATATTATGCCTCTTGTTTTTAATGCAAAACAAATGAAATTCGCTTCTATTTGAGAGATAGAAAAGGAAGTTATTTATACTCCTTTTTATTTACTATAATGAACTTTGTTCTACTAATACAGGAACATTATAACGCAAAAACTACTGTCCTTAAACGTCATGTCCGCAAGATAAAACGTTCAAAAGGTTTAATAATACAGACAATGAGACAGCGAAGTGAAATTGCTTCCTTCTGTCATTTTGTCATGTATGTTTAGCGTGAAACATTGTGCTTCTCGGACGGCACAAAAACTTTCAAATGTTTGGTCGTCATAAAAAAAAACACGTATCTCTACAACTTTCGGACGTACGATTTTTGTTTCGGTTATAACCTTAGTGGCAACTTGTTTTTCCTGATTTGAATTTCCGACAACGGGATTGGAAATTCCGTCAAACAATCCGAATCCTCCAATTTCGTTTTTAGAACTTCCGTTATTGCCCCCCGGCAAATTTGAATTTGAATTCAGACTTCCGGAAGCGGAGTCGGGCATACCGGAATCGGAACTTTTTTTTTGCGTCATCGTTCAACATCGTTCCTTCACCAAACATCAACCAATTTGTGTTGATATTCGGAAACGCGCGATGAATTGCCTGAACATGATTGTTGGTCGGATTCGACCGTCCATTGAAAATATTGGAAAGTGAAGCAGGAGACATTCCGAGTTTCTGCGCAAATTCTTGTTGCGACAAACCCATGGAATCCATAACTTGTCTGATACGTTCTCTCATTTTTACTACTTTTTCCTGAGGTTTAGTGCAAATTTACAGAAAAGTCGTATTATTTACAAGTATAAACACATAAAACTAACAACAAAACATAAAATCCTCAAAACACAAACCCAAATATTTATATTTTACACCTTGCGTAACAATCGTAAAAGCAACAGTTTTAGTTTTACAACTATACAATTTACGATCATAACACTTACAAACTAAAACAACTATAAAACAAGCATTTAACAAACAGGCGTATTCTTTTTTGAGTCTTATCTTATTGTTATTAGCTGTCAATTCCATTTTCTATTACTACAAAGACATTATGAACCAAAACAGACCTGTTTTTCGTAGAAAAGCTTGTACAAATCCGCATAAAACATTGGTTTTTCGTTATATATATTCTTTCTTTTTATTTGAATTCGTTTTATATTTATATTTTACAGTTTCAAAAATCCCATCTCCTTTATCTTTTGCAATTCGATTTAATATTTTACAATCATGTATCCCGTTAAAGCTTTTTACACTTTATTCTTTTATATTCGTATTTAGATATATTCTTGTGATACAAAACTATAAATCTTAAAAAATACTACCACTAAATTTTTGATTTGACATTATGGTAAATTTAAGGAATTTCGGCTCAGATAAAACAAGTGTTCGAAATGCCAAAAGCCACGCAATTCTACAGCGGTCAAATTCTGTCCAAACGCCCTAAGATAGAGGGAAAAACACATCAAATTCTTGTTTGATATTTCGAGTAAAATAGAAAATCACAAGCTTAAAAAGCCGTTTTTAAGCCTTCCCAACCATATTTTGGGGCATTTCAAGCGATTTTTCCTCACGATCTTTCCCTTTACAAGCCATAATTTCACCCTCGTTTACCAACTTTTTCTACTCAAAAGCTACAGTGTCCTGGTGCCAACCCTAAGAATTCTACAATTAAACCAATATCAAAAAAAGAAATTGGCATGTCGTAAGAAAACATCGCACAAGCAATAAAACAAAATTAGAATGAACGACTAACCCACCCGGAGCAATAAGAAAACAAACAAGAATGGGCAACAAAGCAAACAGAAACGATTATAAAGCAAACCGGAACAAGCGAAAAATCATCCCATACCGGGAACGAACGAATCAAAAAGCACGCGGAATCCGCGTGCTTTTTTATTGATTCGTCTAATTTTCGCCTTGCTTCTGTTTTTGTTTCTTTGCAAAGAGATTTCCTTAATGAAGTATGAAATATATTAGATCCATTCCGAGTTCTGCTTCCGAAGCAGCATCGAAACCTATCCCCTTTTGATGCTCGTCAGTCTCCCCTAATCTTGCCTATAATTTCCATTACTTTCCTTGCCGAATAGTTTCCAAGTGCAGGAATAATATTTTTCTTTACCTGCCATTCTGTCATGCCCGTCCATTTTGCAATTCCCATAGGGCTTTTATCAGGAGAATAGTATGAAATCATAAGTTTGGAGAAAAAGCGGAACAGTTGCACCAAATTTCTTTGCAACGGATTGGCTTTTGAATTAGCTCCAAAATATTGTACTATTTGAAAAGCCTTAAAAACGTCTCTTCTAACTATCGCATCCTGGAGTTCGAAATAATTAAAATCTTTGCTTATTCCGATATTCTTCTCCACTATTTCGGGAGTAACATTGTTTTGTCCCTGCGGCATAGAAATCACAAGCTTGTCAAGCTCGCCATTCATACGATTCAAATCCGCGCCTATGTTTCCGGCAATCATTTCCGTGGCTTTTCGGTGTTATCGAAAGTCCGTGCTGTTTCATATAAACGCTTATGAATCCCGAAAGCTGATTGTCGTAAAGTTTTTTTGCTTCAAACAAAACACCATTCTTCTGCGCGAGTGTGGCAAGACGCTTTCTTTTATCCACGGTTCCGTTCTTGTAACAAATAACAAGTATAGTGCTCTCGAGCGGTCGCTGCAGATAATAAGCCAAATCTTCCAAACGTTCCATTAGTTGCGCCTCGCGCACTTCAATCAAAAGGTGCTCCGTGCCAAGCGGACTGCTTTTCGCTGTGTTCACAATTTCTCCCACATCGGCATCCGAGCCGTAATAGGTGAAATAGTTAAACGCCTTGTCCTCTTCGGGCATAACTCTTTTCGATAGGGCTTCGGCTATTTTATCTATGAAATAACTCTCCTCTCCTTCGAGAAGATATACCTTTTCGAACTTTCCGGCATTTATATCGCGCATTATTCCTTCATACGAAGGTCCCGTTTGTTTTGTGTAAGCCACGTTGTATTCGTAAAAATCCGCCCGTCCCGTTTCTTTTCGGTCTGCGGCATTTAATAATCATATTTCAGATGACGCACCGTGCGGCCGTCATTCTTTATAAGTTTGAGTGCAGCAATTCCGAAAGCCACATGTTCCGGCGCAAAGTCCTTAGTAACCTTTTCATCGCTCTCCATTGTTTTCACGCCTTCGGGAATCATAGGATTATCACTCACGAGCAGCAAAGCCCCTGTGGGAATATGGTTATAGAATCCGCAACTGAAAAGCGTGGCAGTCTCCATATCCACAGCCATGGCGCGGGTTTTCAACAAATAATCCTTGAACTTTCCGTCATGTTCCCACACACGCCTGTTCGTAGTATATACAGTGCCCGTCCAATAATCGTGGTTGGCATCGCGCAAAGAAGTGGAAACCGCCCTTTGAAGCATAAAAGCAGGAAGAGCCGGGATTTCCGGCGGGAAATAATCGTTGCTTGTACCCTCACCTCTTATTCCTGCAAGCGGAAGAATATAACTCCCTAATCTTGCTTTGTCGGAAATTCCGCCGCATTTGCCCAAAAACAAACAAGCAGCCGGTTTCACGGCACTCAGCAGGTCCATGACGAGAGCGGCATTGGGACTTCCCATTCCGAAATTCACAATGGTTATCCCGTCAGCCACAGCTGTGCGCATATTTGCACCATAGCCCACGGCTTCCACCCCACACTGTTCACAAAACAAGTCAACATAATTGTTGAAATTCGTCAACAGTACATAAGGAGTGAAATCTTCGAGAGGTCTGTGAGTATATCTCACAAGCCAATTGCCCACTATTTCCTCGCGAGTTTTCATTATAATTCCTAAATTTGCACTCATCGGCGCAATGCGCCAAAGAATAATTGCAAAAATAGCAAATGTTTGCGTTAAACCTGCCAGTTGCCGACATAAAAATAAGCCAAAGCCAAGGCAAGCCCACTGTTTACGACTTCCTTCGCCGCCGTTACGTAGCTCTCACCCCCGAAGAATGGGTGCGCCAACAGTTCACCGTTTCCTCACCGACCACAAGGGCTACCCCCGCAGCCCTAATGGGAAACGAAATGGAGCTTACCGCCAACGGCAAAAAGCGACGTTGCGACAGCGTGGTCTTCAACGCCAAGGGCGCCCCCTCTTAATCATAGAATACAAAGCTCCCTCCATAAGCATAACCCAAAAAGTTTTCGAGCAACTAAGCTCCTACAACATCATACTCCACACAAAATATCTCATAGCCACAAACGGCATGAACCATTACTGTTGTCGTGTGGACTACGAAGCAAAGTCTTTTAGTTTTTTGCGGGACATTCCTAATTATCAAGAGCTTGAACAATAAACGCAAACCACACCCGTAAAGAAATACACAAACATAATTCACACATTATTAGACATTTCCGTTCTCTTTTCCTCACGCTTCAGCATTATATATCCGACAATTTCTCCCCTGTTTATCATTCAAAACCGCACACCGCAAACCGTCGAAACCTTCCCTCTTCCGCCCCGGATTTTTCTAAATACATGCAAACAGGCATGAGATTTGAGCGGTAAATTTCTTGTTTTTGGAAACAGGGAACGTGTTCTTTTTTCATGCGGATTAGCACACAGGAAAAAACACATGGCTTATCGCAAAAAATACAAGGCACTTATTTTAAAATAAGTGCCTTGTATTTCAAAATATATGGCTTGTATTTTTCGTCGTGATAAGCTTTTGATTTACAACAACTTGCAAAAGGCTTTTATTTTGCCGTATTTCTTTGATTTTTAGCCGCTTACGCAAAAACGCGCGATTTCGCGTTTTTGCGATGATTATTCCACGAAATGCCATTGGCTGTCTGCCAAACGACATTTCCCTTTCCTACTCCCCGTTCATTATCATTATTGCCTCATCGCGCAATGCTGCCGGCAGTTCGATGTTTCTGCGGCGCAAACTTTCTATCCACTTTCCAGCCTCGTCCTGCGTGAGCGTTTCAAGAATGCTTGCAAACATTTCTATCTGGCTGTCGCTGTAGTCTTCGGCTTTTGTTCCGACAAATGCGTCAAGTTCGAATCGTCAAAATCGACATTTTCCGCCATTTCGGTCTGCAACACTTTCGATGCAGAACAAACATCGAAGCAAGTTCCACACTGTTCGTTGCAATCGCCCGGCTTCTCCTTACGCGGAAGTTCGTCAAAAGGATTTCTGCGTATGTATATTGCAAACACCACAACGCCAGCAACAAGCAGGATTATCAATATTATAGGAAACACAGGCTTACGAATTTATCTCTTCTACTCCGAAACCGGCATTGCGCAGATTGTCCCAATATCGCGGATAGGATTTCGAAACCACTTGCGGGTTGTCAATCATCACAGCTCCGTGTTTCAAACACAAGGGTGCCATGCTCATTGCCATACGATGGTCTTCGTATGTTTCAATCACGGCATTTTTTCTGCGCTTCGCAGGTTTCGCCGTCCCAAAACAGTGTGCCGTCGGGCGTATCGCCAATCACATAGCCCAACTTACGCATTTCGTTTTCAAGAGCTTGCGTGCGATCGGTTTCCTTTACTCTCAGGTTTGCCAAGCCGCCGAATCTGAATTTCACTCCAAGCCCGCAGCATGTTGCCACAAGCGTTTGCGCAAGATCCGGTTCGCCTCCCAAATCCAAATCCAGACTTTCTGCGCATGCGGCTTTGCCACATATCAGTGCCGTGCTGCCTGAAAATTTTGTTTCCACGCCGAGTTTTTCGAAATATGCGGCACCTCTCGAATCGCCTTGCAAACTTTTTTTCATATAAAGATGGAAGCGTTACCGCCGCAGCCGCATTTTTGGAAAGTGCTGTCATTTCATACCAATACGATGCCGCACTCCAATCGCTTTCAACGGTGAACGGAACGGAGACATAGCCGCCCTGACTCACCGTTATCTCGTTTTCGGAAGTCCATTCGGCTTTTGCGCCAAACTCTTTCATCAGTTCCAAAGTCATATTTATATATGGGCGCGACGCTACTTCGCCTTCAAGCTTCAGAACAATGCCCCCCTTAAGTTGCGGAGCTATCATGAGCAACGCGGAAATATATTGCGAGCTTACGTTGGCAGGAAGCGAAATCACGCCGCCGCGCATGTTTCCTCCGCCAACCTTCAGCGGCGGGAAGCCTTCGTTTCCCATGTAGTCTATTTCCGCACCCAGACTGCGCAAGGCTTCAACCAAAATGCTTATGGGGCGTTGCAGCATGCGCGACGAACCGGTAATTACGCGCTTTGGGGCGGAAAGGCCGAAATATGCGGTGAGAAAACGCATGGAAGTGCCCGCTCCGTGAACATCCACCGCCTTTTCCACATTTTTTCATTGTGCAAGGCTTCAAGCATTACCGCCGTGTCGTCGCACTCTGCGAGATTGCCCACACTTCGGGGCGAACCGCTGAGAGCGTTTATTATCAGAACACGATTTGAAATGCTTTTTGATGCGGGAAGAACAGTTTTTATGTGTCCCAAACCGCCCGGAGGAGTTATCTTATATATCATTTGTGGACAAAATTTCGTTTTGCACGGCAAAAGTATGGATTTATTTTTTGATATTTCAGAAAAACACCATACATTTGCACTCGCAAACGCAGAAAGGCGGCTGGTTGGCAAAAGCACGAAGCCCTTTGAAGCAAACAAAGCGGGGTGTAGCTCAGTCCGGTTAGAGTACACGTCTGGGGGGCGCGAGGTCGCTGGTTCGAATCCAGTCACCCCGACTTTTTATAAGAGAGACATGATTTCATCAAGAGATTATGTCTCTCTTTTTTTCTTAATTTTTCCACATTCGCAGGCAAGTTTTTCACTACTCTCGCATTTCCTTAATAAAAAAGCCCATTCACAAGGCGCAAGCATCATATTAATATGTAAGCAAAATCATTACCTTTGCATCCAAATACACTTTGATTATGGAACTTAGAAGAACTCTTCTGACGGCATTGGCATTAGTTGCGTTCAACGCCGCATTTTCACAAAACTACAAACAACTTTGGGTTAAAGCCACGGTAGCCATGGAAAAAGATCTGCCCAAGACTGCCCTCAAGGAGCTTCGCGGCATATATTCTGTTGCCTCAAAACACAATAACACCGGAGAAATGCTGAAAGCTGCGGTTTGCGCCTTGCAAATGCAGCAGGACATTTCGCCCGACAGCGCAAAAGCCGAAATAAAAAGATAGACAGCATTGCCGGGAACGAGAAACGCCCGGCAGAACGCGCACTTTGGATGCTCGTTGCGGCAAAACAGCACAATGACAACGCTGATTTCCGCGATTCTTCCGAAGCAGACAAAGCGGCTGACTATCTCAGCGAAGCCACAAAGGACCTTTCTATTTTCAACAACCGGAAAGCCGAAGAATTTGTGCCTGCAGTTTCGAAAGGCAGCGACAGCAAATATTACAACGGCGACCTTCTGAACGTTGTTTGCCGTAATGCCATCGAAATTTGGGGTTCTGTTAATTCTTCTTCGTATTCACAGAAAGAAATAGACCAAAAACGCAACGAACTCGCGGGACGCTTCATTGACCATTACCGCAAAACGGGAAATGCAAATGCCATTGTATTGGCAACATTAGACTCGTTGGAACACAGCAATACCGACTTCTTTTCAGGAAAAAGCAATGACACTACAAACACATCGTACATAGTGGCGCGCAAACTCATGGAGCAATATGCCCCAAAGCCCTTGCGCCGTCGAAGCATACTATATATATGTAACAAGATGAGGAACGGCAAATGCGAAACAGAAGATTTGCGTTACAATCTTGCAAAGAAAGGTGCACAATTATATTCCTCAAATCCACGCTCTGCCGCCTTGCGTAATATTATTAAGGAAGCCAAGACACAAAATATAAACGCCAACTTTGAAAAATCCGTTGCATTCCCGGGCGAAAAGCTTCGTGGGAACATTGAAGCCGACAACATTCCAAACTTAGAGATACAAATGTATCGTCTGCCCTACACGACATCGCAATTAACAGGCAACCTCTCCCTAATAAAGAAATTAAAGCTCAACCCCAAAGGACAAAATCGTGGTGTATTCCAAAGAGCATTACTCCCGACAAGGAATACTATCATTTTCAAAGACAGCTTCATTTATTCCACTCCTGCACAGCCGGGACTTTATCTGGTCAAAGTGGTGCAAGAAAAGGCAAACAATCAGTACAACATCCTTAAAAGTCAGCAACGTGCGTGCTTTGTTTTTCCCTCTTCCCGACAAACGTATGCGCATAGCGGTAGTTGACGCACGCAGCGGCAAACCTATTGCGGGCGCAAAGGTAAACGAGCTCAACAGCAACAGCAAAAAAATCACCGCTAACTATACTACTGACGACAAAGGCGAAGTTATTGTTGCACGTAAGACTTATGCGCAATACAACGCAGAATATGGAAACGACAAATTCTGTCCGTTCACGAATCATTACCAATATACCAATTTCTCCGCCAAAGAAGAGAAAGAAAACGAGCAGTGTCGTTTGTATACCGACCGCACCGTATATCGTCCGGCTCAAACAGTATTTGTGGCAGGATTGATATATTCATCAAAAAGGAGACGAATTCAACACCGTATATGATAAAAAGCGTAAAACTTACTCTCACCGATGCAAACAACAAAACCATAAGTTCGCAAGAAGTTAAGAGCGACGAGTTCGGAAGCTTCGGTGCGGAGTTCACATTGCCCTCCACAATTGTGCCGGGTACCTTCCGCATAAAAAGCAATCAGGGAACTGCCGCATATATCAAGGTAGAAGAATACAAACGTCCGACCTTCGAAGTAACAACCGATAAACCGAAACGAAAAATATGCACTTGGCGACACACTAAGTCTTAAAGGACACGCCACATCCTACACAGGAGCAGGAATAACCGGCGCAAAAGTTTCATACGAAGTTAAAAGGAGAAGCTTCAGCTGGCTTATAAGAAAAAGAGAAAACGACGTAATTTGCAGCGACACGGTAACAACCGACAGCAATGGCGACTTTGTCATGCGCGTTCCCATTACCGCAAATTCCACAGACGTACTTTCGATGTCCCAAACCGCTTACGTTTTCATTGTTTCAGCATCTGTTACATCGGGCACAGGCGAAACGCAGGAAACAGAACTCACTCTCAGCGTAGGAAAACGCAGTGCATTCTTCAACTGTAATATTCCGCAAACCATAGAAAAGGGAAAAATACCCACCGTTACCTTCAAACTTCAAAACATATTGTATGAGCCGACCGAGGGTAAAGGAAAGTATTATGTTTATAACGGTTCCAAGCTTTGCGCCGAAGGTTCTTTCACGTCAAACGAGCCAACAAAAATCAACGGTCTCGCAAATCTTCCTTCCGGAAAGTATGTTATCCATACACAAATCGAAGGTGAGAACGATTCTGTCTATGATGTGAACAAGAGTTTCATACTCTTTTCAATCAAAGACACTCAAGCTGCCGACTCCACGGAGCATGTCCGCCTCTATTCACCTGATGAATATTTCAATAACGGGAAAGCTGTCATTAACATAGCTTCTTCGCTCAATGATGTTACGGCTTTTTACGACGTTATTGCTAACGGCAAACTCGTAGAGAGTAAACATTTATCTCTCTCCAATTCTGCTCAAAATTTTACCTACGATTATAAGCAGGAATACGGAGACGGAATCTCGGTGGTGCTTGCTTTTATGAAAGACGGCAAACTCTACAACCAAAACATCACTATTAAGAAAGCCGTTCCCGAGAAAACTCTGAAGTATAAGTGGACTTCTTTCCGCAATCGCCTTCGTCCCAACGAAAAAGAGGAATGGAGGCTGCAACTAACGAACCCTGACGGCACTCCTGTCCAAGTTTCCTCCATTGCTGCCGTTTACGATGCCTCACTCGACAAATTTGCTAAAAACAATTGGTATTCTAACTTATATCTCGGGCGTTATGTTCCCACAGTTTCGTGGAACACTTCGCGCGGCATCATGACACTTAATTATTACAACAATCCTTTCAAATACGAAAACCTTGAAGATTTGAATTTTGACGAGTTTTCCATATTCGAACATTTGCAATATCTCGGTTCTTACGGCATTACCAGATTAGGAATCGAATCTGTCGACATAAAAGGCAACGACGAAAAAGTTTTATACAAGGCTCAAATGGCAAAACAAGCCACTGCGCTTGCCCCGGCTCTGAAAAACGATTTTGGAGAGACCATTGTTTCAACTTCGGATGCTTCAGCCGAAACCTCCGAAGACACAAAAGAAATTGCCGTTCGCGAAAACTTTGCCGAGACAGCCTTCTTCGCTCCCTCGCTCCGCTCTGACGAAAACGGGAATCTGACCATTGCGTTCACCACTCCCGAAAGCCTTACCCGCTGGAACGTTAAAGTTCTCGCACATACAAAGGCAATGAATATCGTAGAGGCTGACACAACCGCCACAGTTGTCAAAGAATTTATGATACAGCCCAACATGCCGCGTTTCCTGCGTCTTGGCGACAATGCAACAATTCCCGCAACAATCAAGAACCTTTCCGAAAAATCTTTGAGCGGAAAAGCGGTCATGACAATGCAAGATGCAGAAAATCTTGCCATAATTAAACGTGAGACTATCAGGTTCAGCGTTGACGCAAAAGGCGAAACGGTGATTGCATTCCCCTTCAAAGCCGAAGAAAGCCTGACATCGCCACTGCTTATATGCAAAATAACTGCCGACTGCGGCACATTCTCCGACGGCGAACAGCACTATCTGCCTTTGTTCTCCGACAAGATTGAAGTCATTTCCTCTCTGCCGTTTACCATTCAGGGCAGCGGCAAACACACTGTGGACATTCCCGACACTCTTACAGGCAACAAAGCCGGCGCAACCAACCGCAAACTTACCATAGAGTACACTTCCAATCCAACATGGCTCGCATTGCAGGCTTTGCCCACTATCGACAATCCCAAGTGGGAAGACCATAGCAGCTGCTTATTATGCTGCATCGCTCGAACACGAAATAGCATCTGTTTCGCCCGAAATCAAAGCCGCCGCAAAACGCTGGGCAAACGAGCAAACAGCCGACACATTGCTCGAAAACGCTCTGCTTCGCAATCAGGACATCAAGAACATTCTTCTCACAGAAACACCGTGGGCGGCAAATGCCGACAATGTTTCACTGCGCCGCCGCTCGCTGGCTCATACTTTCAACGAATTGGAATCGGGCGCACGCGAAAGGAATCTTGAGGAACGCCTTGCGCGACTTCAGCGCGAAGACGGTGGTTTCAGTTGGTTCCCCAACATGCCTTCGAGCTATTACATCACTTCCGGCATAACCACAATGCTTCTCCGCCTCAACAGCATCAAGAGTTCTTCAAACACGGAGTCAATCATAAGAAAAGCCGTGGACTATCTTGACAAACAGGTTGCCGAAGATATAAAAGAAATGAAGAAAATCTCCGTAAAGGGTAACAAACTCACCATTTACGATAGTCATCTCAACTACCTTAACATTCTTCGCATGTACGCCGGCAAACTTTCACCGTTGTCTTCGGCTAACCGCAAATATCTTTTGCCCATTCTGCAGAAGCATTATCCGAATCTCAACATCGAAGCCAAATCCAAGGCAGCTCTCGTGCTTAAAACCGCAGGATACGACAAAGAAGCCATGACCACAATCAAGAGTATTCTCGAACACACGGTGAGCGACAAGGACAAAGGCATGTATTTCGATTCGTTCAATGCTCTTTCGTATTGGAACAGTTATAAGATTCCTGCACAGGTGGCTGCTCTCGAAGCCGTGCGCGCTCTTACGCCCGACGACAAAACCACACAAAACGGAATGCTCACATGGATTTTGCAATCTAAGCGCACACAGGGTTGGGAAACTGCGCTCAACACGGTTGACGCAGTGTATGCGCTGCTTACCACAACCAAGAGCGACGATTCGTTGATTCATTTCAACACGGCAATGCCCGACAACTTCACTCTCAACATGAAAAACGGCAAAACCATAAACATTGCGGAGAACGCCCAAACCGCCGACAAGGATGCCGTGGGCTATATGCGCTCGGACTTCAGCCTTGACGAGTTGCAATCATCGCCCAAGTCGGTGAACATATCAAAGACCGACGGCGGAATATCCTGGGGCGGAATCTACAGTCGCTATCTCGCGCCTGCCCAAAACGTTGAAAACGGCGGCAGAGAGCTTACGGTGAAACGAGAATACTTCCTTGTGGAAAACGGAAAGGAAACTCCCGTTGCCAACGGCGCAAGCATTAACACAGGCAACCGCATCAGAGTGCGCTACACCATAAATTCTTCGCGCGATTTCGATTATGTCAGCCTCACAGACCCGCGTCCCGCATGTCTTGAGCCGGATGTGCAAACCTCGGGCTACACCTGCAACAACGGCGAATGGTTCTATCTTGCCGTGCGCGACGCTTCGCAGGCTCTGTTCTTTGAAAAAATGGAAAAGGGTAAACACATAGTTACTCTTGATTTCCATGCCGACCGCAAGGGAACTTATCTTGCAGCTCCGGCTTCGGTGCAGTGTCTGTATTCTCCCGAATTTTCGGGACGTTCAAACGGAAGAACCATAAACGTTAAGCAGAATAAATGAAACCTTTTGCAAAATCGCTGATAACCTTCGTGTCGCTTACACTCTTTGGTGCGACACAAGCTCAAAATGCCACGCTCCTTAAGCAGCAGAATCTGCACAAATGGGGCGTGGCTCCTGCCAATTACAGCGGCATAACCCATATTGAAGGGAACTCATACGCTCTTGTGAGCGACAAAGAGCAGATTGACGGAATTTATATCTTTGACATAGACATCAACCCTGTCAGCGGTAAAGTCAAATCGGTCGTTCCTCATGCCATATCGGGTGTGGCGGGTTCGAAAACGCGCGATGCCGAAGGCATTTGCTTCTGCCCGCAGCGCAACAGTGTTTTTGTGAGTGCCGAGGACGACCAGCAGATTATCGAATACTCTCTCGACGGCAAACCCACGGGTTCTAAACTTGACGTTCCGCCCATGTTCTCGCGCGACAGCATATTTCCCAACTACGGATTCGAATCTTTAGCCTACGACAGTGCCGCCCGGCGGTTTTACACAGCCACCGAACGCCCACTTAAACGCGACAACTCCAAAGACACAGCCCTTGTCAGGATTCTTGCTTTTGACGAACATCTCGCCCCATGCGCACAATACGCCTACGTTCTCGAACAGCCCACACTCAACAACAAGGCTAAGTATTACGTTCACGGAGTTTCGGAAATCACAGCCCCTGCCCGACGGCAGACTTGTGGTAATGGAAAGAGAACTGAACGTGAAGGCAAACTATGTGGGAAGCGAATGCCGCATAAGGCTCTTCACTGTTAACCCCTCGGAGGGCGAACCCATGACCTCACATATCGCCAAGCCGCTATATAAAACCGCCATTGCCGATTTTTCCACCCACATGCACATAGGGCAACTGAACTATGCCAACTACGAAGGCATGTGTCTCGGACCCAAACTCAATGACGGTCGCCAAACTCTTATTCTCATAAACGATTCTCAGGCCGGCGCGGGAAATTCACTCTATCGTCTCAAAGATTATATAAAGATCATAATTCTCTGACCCCGAAGGCTCTTTCCGGCATGCTGAAAATCCGAATTCCGTGTCTGAAATATCGCGACAAAAAAAGGCGCGAAAATCGCTTTTTATAAGTCATTGCTTTTCACGTTCTTATAAAGGCGAAAAATACAAAGCCATATATTTTTTGAAATACAAGGCACTTATTTTAAAATAAGTGCCTTGTATTTTTCTCCTTTCCAAACCACTGAAAATCAACGCGGCACAAAAGGCTTATTTTTTGCGTTTTTGCAAGTCGGGAAACCGGGCTGTTTGCCCTAATCTTTTGAAGAATTTGTAGCTTTCCCGTACCTTCAATATAGCAAAAGGAATGACCTCAAACCAATGAGCGGTATTTCTTGGATCACCGGCTTTTTATTTTTTGTCAAACTGGTAAACGGCTCCATCGTGTCGCACCATAAAACAAACTTTATACGATTCGTCAAAAAGAATTATATCATCAGCCGACGGATACCATATATAGTCAAAAAAGTCAGCAACATCTTTGAAATCAAAAGCATCAATCGTATAAAAAGAATCCCAACATACGTTAACATGTTTGGGCATTTCCTTTATGTTTTGCTCATATATCAAACGGCGCAAATCAAAAATTTTCGTCTTTGGCGTTTACGGAGTTCACAAACCGCCCCTCGCTTTGAATAATGCTGAAAATGTCGTTACGATATAGGGGGCAATCTTGTATGACAGGCAAAACGAAGCAAAAACCTTATCACATTCCTCCATAGAAAGAGTAACGAAACTCAGATTTTGGTTTTTATGGTCTTTTTTGAAGAAATCCAATTTATATTGCTCCATATATTCTTGATTTTGCTGTTTCCGAGGCAGTCCGAATAACCTGTTTTCTACGCGAAAATAGTTCTTTTCTCAAACATCCGCACAAAGGCAAAGAAATAAATTTACTTATGGCATTTTTGCTGCTTGTAAACAGCAATTACTTTTTTTAGAAGAAACACACAAATGGCTAATGACAAACAAATTACGGCTTTCTTTGTTTTTCTGTAAGCCACTTTTCACGGGGGATTTTCCATAATCGTTCCAATTCCAACGGTTGTTAATTGTTACGGGATAGCACCTACGGTTTGGAATATCCAGCATTGAAAGCCGTTTCAAGCCATTGACAGGCGTGAGGTCCATATCGTCAATCACAAAGTTCCCACCAAACAAAGCAAGAGCCGATATATTTCTTAAATCAGCCAACGGCTTAATCGATACAAGCCTGTCTGTCTCTATTATTACAACCTCCATGTTGCTCAGATTTGACAAAAATTCGATGTCGTGAAGACCTTTTACGCCCCTTATGTCTATTCTTTTCAATTTTTGCAAATACGAAATATCCGAAAAAGATTGTAGCTTTTTGCAATTCAATATTGTTAAGTTTTCAAGGAGCACAAGATTTCGGACAAACGACAAAGAAGTTATATTAGAATTGGCAACGGTCAAATGTTTTAGTTTTTTCAAGTTGCCAATTCCGTGTTCGTCCCCAATTTTGAAGTCATCAACATATAAGTTTTCTATGCTGCAACAGGAAAACAGGGTATCGTTTCGTTTACGACCATAACAAAACACGTTTTTCAGATTGTAGAAAACCCGACAATCAACATCGTCGGCATCAGGTACGTTTAAGCTTAACGTTTTCAAGTCTTTTTTTGTTTCTCAACACTCCTGATTCCTTTGGAATGAACGTCTACAATTTCTAATGTTTCGAGTTGCATGTCTTCTAAAAAAGCATAGTCGGAGCATTTCCACCCGAACGAATAGTTCAGAAACAGATGCTTTATGTTTTTATCGTTTATTATTTTCACAAACGAGTCATTCCATTCACAACATATAAGCATCCCTAATCCGTCTAACCGTCTTTGGTTATACGGATTCTCTCTTACGAATTTATATTTGCGTTTATTCCACATACTATCCGCCGAGAGGCACATGCTACATCTGTAGCCGTTGCCGCAAAAGTCCTTGCCGCCCACCCGGTATTTGTTCTCTCCTATGGTGTACGGCACTGCAAAAGTAACAAATTAATCCTTGCCAACTCACAAAGACAAAGCAGGCTTAAATATATGGTCATCAGAAAAAACATTTGCCCTGCCATTGATACTATATGCTTTCTGCCTCTCAAACCGCAAGACTCTCTACAGACAATTTCGATTCTACAGCGCAGACTAACAATATAAATATGTCCTGCACAGCGTCCGGCATATTATTTATCAATTATGGAGATCCATAAAAAGATGCCGCATTCCTGCCGCCATTTTCAATATTTATCTAAAGATTCAAAAAAGAAACATTTGTAATGCCATTCTTCTCAATAAGTTCTTTAACTCTCAAAGAACAAACCGTTGCCCCGCTGCCTTTCAGATAAAGAATTCTTCTCCATTCCATGAAGTAAAATCTATTCGGAATGTACCATAAATACGGTCTCCTTCGGAATCGAAATCGCACCTTGAATTTATCTGTGTTTCCACAAAAAGCATAATACTGCAACTTGAATCTTTGATTTTAATGGGAATAAACGATACTCCTTTAACTCCGCTACTTTCCAATAAGTCCTTAAATTTTCGGAGATAAATCTTAAAGGTCCTTGGTCGCCAATAAAATCATAAAACATATTCCCCTCGTCAACGCAAAAAATATTGTTGTTTTTTACATCTTGTAGATAAGGAAAAAATGCGAAAAGGATCATAGTTCGCCTCTGCCCGGAGTCTTACTTGCCTTTTCTTATTTCCCAAAACTATCGTAGTAAAATTCACAGACATAACATTTTTCTATTTAATCGGTCCATTGTTCAAGTTAAATAAATACTGCTTGCAGAAAACATACCCAACCGGATACCGTCCATGTGGTCATCTACTCCGGTTTATAGCATTTTCCATATTCTGAAACGCACTATTTAGGCATCCTTCATTCTATATTATTAGTCGCAGATATATTTTTTGCAAATATAACCTACGATATACTCTATCGGAGTTAAAAGTTCTATATCATTATTCTCAACTAAATCTTCTACAGAAGATTTTACATTCATCAAAGTTTGGACGCTTCATATTCTTCGTATGGATGTTTCATTTTTGTTCTTATTATCAGGTTAATTATATCATTCCTTCTGTCCGATATAAACTACTTTCTCGATATTATTTCCCATCACGGGATTGTTCATATCCGCAACGTTCTTTACAATTTCGCTCCTTTCCCCTGCATTACCTCTTACTATTTTACGGTTATGACTTTGTGAGCTGAATCTCCATTTCAGAAACCAACACACGCCGTCTTACACTTTTACAGTATTGCCCCCATTTTGCATTTTGATTGTATTATGTAGAGATTTACTACTATATTTACGTTACGAAGACAGGACTACTATTTTCATACGGCACTACAAAAATAACAAATTAACACACTTATATACTTTAATGTACCAACACTAAAATCATTGCCTTGATACATATACAAAGATATTAAACTTTGATACAATGGCAACAGATAACTTTCTGACAACGAAATCTGTTCTCGGTTTGGCGGAGCGAGTAGTGAAATGTCCCCCGAGATATTAGTTCTTAATCCAATTGATGGTCAATGGGGTGGAGGTGGTAGTGGAGGGAAATGGGTTGCCTATGTTGACCACATGACAACCAATGACCTCCAAAATTACCAATTGATACCTAAACTTTCTGTTGGTCAGTCAATACTATTCCAATTTGCCGCCCAAGATATTGGTGAAACCATTACAATTTCCATTACTCTGTTCTGCATTGACAACTATAATTATATGTTGAGACACATGTTTTATTGGAATGGTGATATGGTTAATGCCGAACTGGATTATAATCCAAATGGCCAAATATCATTTAGCCTTGGTGGTACAAGTTTTCAATAAACGCCTCCTTTGCCATATTTCTAATAAACCCAAATCCAAGAATTAAATCCTTGATACTTCTTGTTTCCCCTCGTGGCGGAATGGTACCAAATAATGGTATTTATTATCCCAATATCCTCCCGTTACGAGGATTAAATCCTGAAAACTGAAAATTTCTGAAAATTTTTTCTTGAAATTGATAACATTTCGCCGTTTTCTTGTATAATTAGCAACATCGTAACAGATACGCCAATGGCTGCCCGAACAAGGCAGCCATTTTTAGTATAGACTCAATGAAAAAATAATTTGAAAATGTTATCAAATTATAACTCATTGATAGTTAATATGTTAAATAAAAGTATTATATTTATATAACAAAATAATGTTATCAAATTACAATTTCAAAGGCGAAGACTATAGAATGAAGATTTACAAATCATTCGATGATATGAGAGATGCTCTAAAAAGATGAGACTGGATTTAGAGAGTTTCTTGAACAGGCAAAATGGAGAGGCACACCAGTATGTCCTCATTGCGGTTGTATATCCGAAGAGCATTACAAGTTAAAGACCAATGGAGAATTCAAAGGTCTATACAAATGCAAGCATTGCCGAAAACGTTTCACAGTCACAACCAAGACAATGTTTGACAGAACACATATTCCTTTGAGGAAATGGTTTGAGGTAATCTTTATGTTCCTCACAAATAAAGTTGGTTTGAGCAGTATGTACATTCATAGGCATATTGGTGTAACACAGAAAACCGCTTGGTTCATGCTCAACAGAATACGACAGAACATGAACAAGATAATAAAGTTCAAGGACATAGTACAGATTGACGAAACCTATGTGAGTGTCAAACGCAAGAAAGGTCAGCACTCGCAAGGACGAAGCCTTAAAACCAAAGTGCCGGTAGTCGGATTCCGTTCCGGTTCAATGGTAAACACCTTCATAACAAAGGATGCCACAAAGAAAACCTTGCTACCTCTGATAAAGGAGATTGTAGAGAAAGGTTCAACCGTCGTTACTGACGAATGGGGTGCATACAATGGCTTGAACAAGCACGGATATACACATGAAAGAGTCAATCACTCTCACGGTCAGTATGTGAACAAGTCAGGATTCTCAACCAATGGCATTGAAAACTTCTGGTCACACTTGAAACGAATGATATTCGGAATATATCGTAAAGTGTCGGCAAAACATCTGTACTGGTATTGTGCTGAATGTGCATACCGATACAACACAAGAAGCCTTAAAGATGGTGAAAGACTTATACTATTTGTATCCGAAGCAATAACCACATTGACATACAAAGAGACCATACATCAAGAGATGTTTGCTTTCTAATTTGTAATTTTGTTCTCGCAACAGCCTTGCACATTTGCGTGGGTGAGAAATAAGGTGTATATTTGTACCGAAATATTGGATAGAACACGGAAGTGTTTGAACCTTATTCCTTTCAGACGAATCTGGTAAATTTTTCTTGGACGGGAATAAGTGCCACCTCTCACTATGCTATATGGTGCAGAGGCTGTTGCTTATTTAGTCCAAAGGCTTTACCAGAGCCTGTCTGAAGAAATAGCAATGGCTCTCTGCACTTTCTTTTGTTCCCCAATCAGCTACAAGGGGATGCCGAAAACCTTATCAAAGAGTAGGCAAAACTAATAACATAAGTATTATGGCATTATTTAGAGTTACTATGAAAAAAGGATATGGATGGCATTCGTAGTAGTAGCGGCAAGAAAGTACCAAAGGGGACGACATTCCAAGTCATATCCAGAAATGGTGGTGCACCAACTGGAAAAGAAATTGCGGAAGCAATAAGACTCCAATTTGGCATCGAAGTACATGACGGCAATTTTGGCAACCAAGGAATTTTTGGTCCAGTTAAGGTTGAACGATTAAGCAAATAACTATGCGAGACCAATTCTGTAACGAATGTGGTCTGTCCTATGAGATTCCACACCTTGTTGCTGAAAGGCTGCTTGGTGTGGAATATCTGCATAGGATAGAGAACCGCTATGAACAGATGTGCAAGTGCTATGGCTGCACTTGTGCAGAATGGCAAGAAGTGTTTACAGAGGATTTGAAACCATTTGGTGGATATGATGACACCACCTCCGCGACCATTCCGATTGGCAACTCCCAATTAGGTGCTGACATCAAGGCATTACATAAGGGGGCTATCGGAGTGGACTTGCCCACTTGGTTCAATGTTCAAGACAACAAGCATATAATGATTGTTGCACAAGACCCATTGAGGAACAACAAGTATTATGGAAAATGCTATGATGCGGTTATTTCAAGTCCATTTGGCTTGCACTCATTGGAGCATAGACAGAATGCGAGAGGTGGCAAAATGATGGACTTGCTCGTGAAGAGACTGGTAGCCAATGGATATGGCATTTATCTAACCGATGCCAACAAGTTCTTTATCTATGACCATAAGACAACCGATGAGTTCTCCGGTGCTCATATAGACGAGTATGCAGAAATTATGAGACAAGAGATAGAGATTGTAAAACCTACTGTAATCGTGTGCCTTGGCAGGAGTGCCGAAAGGATGTGCAAAAAATGGGACTGCGGAACATTTTGGCATTGCCACATTTGTCTGGAACCGCTCGTGGTGCTATTGTGAGAAAATTCCCAAGATTAGAGGAGATTGGAGCCACAGCAGAGAACATTGCAGAGGAGTATGCAAGAGAAATAATGAGGAGTCTTTAAAGAAATAGATTGGGATTACAATAAATTTGACTTATGAGGAAGATTGAAATATGGGATGTCTGACAGTTATCATTTTTATCCTTAATATAGGCTTCTCTATCTATGTGGATGCCATGTGCTTTGTGTTCACGCAAGCCATGGGAATGAATACCGGACTTGGTACTATAATTGCCATTGTTGGTATCATAATAGACAATATTGCATTTATATTGGGCTACTCTTTAAGCGTTAAGGTTACATTTGCGCCTCGTGATTTTTGGCACCTCTCTTCATATGGTGTCCTTATGAAAAAGATTGCCTGCGGCTGGGCAGCAAAAGCGCTTCCTTGGGCGTTGTGGTTTTTCCCAGGTTTGGCTCTGTAAACAAGAAATCTCCACATGACACTAAATCATGTGGAGTTTTTTTAGAAAGATGACGGGGCCATATTATTTTATGCGTTCTTCCGAAAACTGACGAAGGGTAATTGAAATTGTAGCCTTAGAAGAAGTAATTTTGAGCTTAATGCTTCCACCATGATTTCCGTATAAAGAAAGATTACTAAAACCACTTCCACTAAATGAAACAGCGAAGATGGGTATTATTAATGATTTTGATGCAGTTGTCCCGGAAATATGAGAGACTGACCCAAATGCAAATAAATCTAATGAAGAGTCGTAACCATTCAAATTTTTTGTTGTAAATAGGAACGAACAAAATAATCCAATATTATTCAAATTGCGTAATATTGTAAGGTCAGCAGTTTGTGATGGGACCTGATAGGTCAAACACTGTGGTTGCCATTGTATCAAAGTTTAATATCTTTGTATATGTATTAAACCTGAAAAATTAGGTTGGTACATTAAAGTCTATAAGTGTGCAAATTAATACTTGCCAACTCACAAAGGTTAAAGAGAACCAATCTTATAGTCATCAGAAAAAGGCACATGGCTTACCGCAAAAACATAAGGCATATATTTTTAAAATACAAGGCACTTATTTTAAAATAAGTGCCTTGTATTTTTGCCTTTACATATATCTGAAAATCAACAACCTGCAAAGCGGTTTTTCAGGCACACAAAAGTCGCGATTTCCACATTTTCGAAACCTATCTTCGGCAGCTATTAATCCTTATATTTATAAACGAACGAAATGAATTATCACAGATACATTTATTCAGTCTCAGATTTGGTAAATTTGCGCTATATACTAAGTTATGTCTTTCTTACAGCATTGTTTTTCAGCTTTCTCCGATACCTTTTGTTCTACATGTGAAAGAACATTGAGAGGATCTCTTTTGGTTGTGGAGAGAAAAGAGGAGTAAGACTTCCCTGTACATAAAAAACACAGAACCGGCAGGGACTTCTGCCTTCGTATTCCATTGGTTTAAAACAATAATATTAGTCCACAAGATTGTGTGATAACCTCTCTGAGAAGATAAGACTACAAAATATAAAAAATCCCTGTTCAGAGTATAAAAACAATCTCAAGCTCGTGTTATATTTCCCGGGGACATTCAGAGGTTTATAATGATACCTTCTCAGTTTCTTTAATTCTCCGGTTGGGCACATTTCCCGAAGACACAAAGATCGAAAGTGAT
>VOFC01002925.1_pt1 | contig 136754 bp, 187 predicted proteins | sample 5384161 | NCBI WGS metagenome assembly VOFC01 (sample SAMN12384722, study PRJNA508395) | human gut metagenome | isolation source: healthy gut B | host: Homo sapiens
ATTGCCGGAGGAGGGATTCTGTTTTTTATTTGATTATGACAGGTCCACAGGTATCCAGTCTTCGTGCACTTCTTATGTTTTTTATCCGCATGGGGGCAGAAATTACCGGAAGAGATGTGGATCAACCTACAAGCCTGGCGGTTACAGCGGCTATCTTAAGCATATATCAACCGCTGTATCTGTTAGATGCAGCATTTTTACTTTCGTTTGGTGCAATTCTTGGGATTTTATTATTGTATCCAATTTTTTGAACAGAAAACACGTTTGAAAGCATGGGAAGGATTTAAGATTAGTTTAGCTGTTAATGGAATGCTTCGGGAATCATGCTGTATTATTATTTTGAGATACCACCGTATGCACTCGTTTTGAATGTTATTTTAATTCCGTTGTTTCCATTTGTTATGTTGACAGGTATAGGTGGAATTTTGTTTTCAGAATTATCGGGAACCGTAGGAAAAATTGGATTCAGAAGCTGTGATCGCCTGTTGTCCTTCTATGATAAATTATGTGAGCTGACATCAGCGCTTCCGGGCAGCAGGATCGTGACCGGACAGCCGAGTTATGGTGGGTGCTTATTTACTATGGTGTGCTGTTGTTTTTGTGCTTCCTGTTTCATGCAATGAAAAATAAGACAGATAACCGGAGAAAACAGGCGGGATTTTCACTTCTTGTTTGTATTGTCATAGCAGGATCGATCTGCGGATGCGGAATACTCAATAATGATTCAAAAAACCTTCAGGCGACTGTTCGGATGTTGGACAGGGGGACTGTATTTTTATAAGAGACAGGGAAGGAAAGAAAATGCTGGTGGATGGAGGGAGCAGTGATCTGTCTTCTGTCGGTACTTACCGGATAGAGCCGTTTCTATTATCGCAGGGGGTCAGAAAACTGGAGTATGTTTTTGTGACACATGGTGATGCGGATCACATCAATGGAATTCAGGAACTTCTGCAAAATCAGAAACAGGGAGTGGAAATCGATGCGCTTGTTTTGCCGCCGGAAGAATATATGGATGAGAAATTACTCCATCTTGCAGAAATAGCGAAAGAAAATGGGACGAGAGTGTTGACAATTTATGCCGGAGAAAAAGCAGGAACGTATTTAAAATGCATCGCTCCGTTGACAACGAGGAAAAACGAGCGTATTCGTGGCAAGGAAGAGGAGGTACCTTGTCTGGAAGCAGGAAATGAAGCATCTGTTGTACTTGAATTGAAGGATGGGGCGTTTCAAATGCTTCTGACAGGAGATTTGGAAGGAAGAGGAGAGGAACAGCTGGTGGAAAGCGGAGCATTGGAAAGCTGTCCAATCTTAAAAGCAGGACATCATGGGTCGAAGAATTCGGGAAGTGAAGAATTTCTTCAGATTGTGAAACCCAGATTAACATTAATCTCAGCGGGGATAGAAAACCGCTACGGACATCCACATGAGGAGACGCTGGAACGCCTGCAGGAAATCGGAAGTGAAGTATTGTCCACGCAGGAATGCGGTGCAATTACACTAAGGAGCGATGGACGAAAAATAAAGGTTCACAAGTATTTATAAAACAGGAACAGGTGATAAAAAGGCTCTTGTCAAAGTGTTGGTTATTCATTTATAATAGAATAGTTATGAAGACCTTAAATGAAGATTTAAAATCAGGACAATTTAAGCAGGTATATCTTCTATGCGGAGAAGAAGGATATCTGAAGAAACAGTATAAGAACCGTTTTGTGAAGGCAATGCTTCCGGAAGGTGATACGATGAACTATTCGTATTATGAAGGGAAGAATACGCCAGTGAAAGAAGCAATCGATCTTGCAGAGACCTTACCTTTCTTTGCAGAGCGCAGACTGATCGTATTTGAGAATACGGGATTTTTTAAAACTGCGGCAGGGGCAGATCTGGCGGATTATATTAAGGACATACCAGAGACAACCTGTTTTATCTTTGTGGAAGAAGAGATTGATAAGAGAAATAAGCTCTATAAAGCGTGAAATCAAAAGGATATATTGCAGAGCTGTCCACACAGGATGCAGGAACTTTGAAACGCTGGGTTGCAGGTCTGGTCCGAAAAGAGCAGAAGCAGATTTCGGAGTCTGTGATAGTGTATTTTCTGGATAAAGTTGGAACAGATATGGAAAATATCCAGGGAGAGCTGGAGAAAGTATTCTGTTATGCACTGGAGCGGGATACGATCACGAAGGAAGATATTGATGCTGTCTGTGTGACGCAGATCACGAATCATATTTTTGAGATGGTAGATGCGGTTGCAGCCGGAAATCAGCAGAAAGCACTGGATCTGTATTATGAACTGCTGGCTTTAAAAGAACCGCCGATGCGTATTCTTTTTCTGCTGGTGCGTCAGTACAGGATGCTTTTTCCATGTCAAGGCACTTGCAAATCAGGGATATGGAAGAAAAGAGATTGCGTCTAAAGCAGGCTTACATCCATTTGTGGCAGGAAAGAACATGGAACAGGCGAAGCGGTTTAAGATGGGACAGCTGCGCCGTGTAATGGAAGAAGGGGCACAGTTGGAGCAGGATGTAAAGACAGGATTGCTGACAGACAATCTTGCGGTAGAACTTTTTATTGTAAAACAGTCAGAAAGATAGATGGAGGTAAGAAGTATTGTCAACAATTGATCAGAGTCATATTAGAAATTTTTTGTATTATAGCACATATCGATCACGGTAAGTCTACACTGGCGGATCGTATCATTGAGCAGACAGGACTTTTGACTAGCAGAGAAATGCAGTCACAGGTTCTCGATAACATGGATCTGGAGAGAGAGCGTGGAATCACGATCAAAGCACAGGCAGTCCGTACTGTATATCAGGCAGATGACGGAGAAGAGTATATTTTCAACTTGATCGATACACCAGGACACGTCGATTTCAACTATGAGGTATCCCGAAGCCTGGCGGCCTGCGACGGAGCGATTCTTGTTGTTGATGCGGCACAGGGAGTCGAGGCACAGACGCTTGCGAATGTATATCTGGCACTCGATCATGATCTGGATGTTATGCCGGTTATCAACAAGATTGATTTACCAAGCGCAGAGCCGGAGCGTGTAAAAGAAGAGATAGAAGATGTGATCGGAATCGATGCGGAGAATGCACCACTGATTTCTGCTAAGACAGGACTGAATGTACATGAAGTTCTCGAGCAGATTGTACAGCAGATTCCGTCACCGGTCGGAGATCCGGATGCACCGCTTCAGGCACTGATCTTTGATTCCAAGTACGATTCTTACAAGGGAGTTATTGTATTCTGCCGTATCAAGGAAGGTACGGTCAAAAAAAGGTACACCGATGCTTATGATGGCAACAGGTGCGAAAGCAGAAGTTGTAGAAGTTGGAACTTTTGGAGCGGGACAGTTCATTCCATGTGATGCACTTGAAGCAGGAATGGTTGGATATTTTACAGCCAGCCTGAAAAATGTAAAGGACACCCGTGTCGGAGATACGATCACGAATGCAGAGAATCCTTGTGCAGAACCACTTCCGGGATATAAGAAAGTAAATCCGATGGTATATTGCGGACTGTATCCGGCTGACGGAGCAAAGTATCCGGACTTGAGAGATGCACTTGAGAAACTGCAGCTTAATGATGCTGCGCTTCAGTTTGAGGCAGAGACATCGGTAGCACTTGGATTCGGATTCCGTTGTGGATTCTTAGGACTCCTTCATCTGGAGATCATTCAGGAACGTCTGGAAAGAGAGTACAACCTTGATCTTGTTACAACAGCACCGAGTGTTATTTACAAAGTCCATAAGACCAACGGAGAGGTGATCGATCTGACCAACCCGACAAACATGCCAGATCCTGCAGAGATTGAATATATGGAAGAGCCTATGGTAAAAGGCAGAGATCATGGTGACATCCGAGTACATCGGAGCGATCATGGATCTGTGTCAGGAACGCCGTGGAATCTATCAGGGAATGGAATATATTGAAGAGACAAGAGCCGTGTTGACATATCATCTGCCACTCAACGAGATTATTTATGATTTCTTTGACGCATTGAAATCAAGATCAGAGGATACGCATCTTTTGATTATGAGATGCTTGGTTATGTACGTTCCGAGCTTGTCAAACTTGACATTCTGATTAACAAGGAAGAGGTGGATGCACTTTCGTTTATTGTATTCGAAGGAAGCGCTTATGAGCGTGGAAGAAAGATGTGTGAGAAGCTCAAAGAAGAGATTCCAAGACAGCTTTTCGAGATTCCGATTCAGGCAGCAGTCGGAAGTAAGATTATTGCGCGTGAGACAGTAAAAGCTATGCGAAAGGACGTACTTGCCAAGTGTTACGGCGGTGATATTTCACGTAAGAAGAAGCTTCTGGAGAAGCAGAAGGAAGGAAAGAAGCGTATGCGCCAGATTGGTAATGTAGAGATTCCACAGAAGGCATTCATGAGTGTGTTGAAGCTGGATGAGAACTAGATAAAAGAAGGAAGGAAAAGATACTGTTTTTATCAGACAGTATCTTTCTGTATTTAAAGATGAAAAAAAAGAGAAATTTAGAATTATATCTCCATATTCCGTTCTGCGTAAGAAAATGTAATTATTGTGATTTTTTTTCAGCAAGTGGAACAGAGGAAGAACAGGAAGCTTATGTCAGTGCTATGGTTCAGGAGATTCAGAGTTATCAGGAATTATCTGGAGAGTATGAAGTTCAGACCATTTTCCTGGGAGGCGGAACACCGTCTCTTCTGACACCGGAACAGATAGAACAGATTTTTAATGCAATTTATCATACATTTTCAGTAAATGAGAATGCAGAGATCACAATGGAAATGAATCCGGGAACAGTTGATATCGAGAAACTTCATGCCATGAAAGCAGCAGGGGTGAACAGACTGAGTATTGGACTTCAGTCGGCACAAAATGAAGAACTGAAAATGCTAGGAAGAATCCATACATTTGAAGAATTCCTTGAGACTTGGAAACTGATAGAACAGGCTGGATTCAAAAACCGAAATATCGATCTCATGTCTGCGCTTCCGGGACAGACGATAGAAAGCTACGAAGATACACTTTCGAAAGTTCTGGCACTTGAGCCGGAACATATATCCGCATATAGTCTGATATTGGAAGAAGGCACGGTATTTTACGACTGGTATGAAAAAGGGAAATTAGACCGTGGCGCATGGAAACTTCCGTCAGAGGAAGAAGAATATGCGATGGGAGAGTTGACAATACTAAGACTCGCAGAAGCCGGAATGTATCGATATGAGATTTCCAATTATGCAAAGCCGGGAAAAGAATGCAGACATAATCTACGGGATACTGGGACAGAACGGAATACCTTGGGATTGGAGCAGGGTCCTCCTCATTGATCAAAGGAGAGCGGTTTGATCATATTCGAGATCGGAAAGCATATATTGAAAAGATTAGAAATGGCGAGTCGATTCTTATTGACAGAGAAATTCTTTCCGTGGAATCGCAGATGGAAGAGTTCATGTATCTGGGGCTTCGAAAAGTAGAGGGAGTTTCGAGAACAGATTTTCAGAACTGTTTTGGAAAGAATGTGGATGATGTCTATGGAAAAATTCTTGACAAATTAGAAGAAGAACAATTGCTGGAATTTAGTGGAGATCGAATCCGACTGACGCATCGGGGGATGGATGTCAGCAATTGTGTGCTGGCGGAGTTCTTGTTTTAAAGGCTGAAAACCAAAATTGTGCAAAATCAACCAAAAACAGTCATAAAATTTGTTGATTAGTTTGATTGACTATGAACGAGTTTGAACGTATAATACAAGCATAAAGAAAAACAATGGTCAGAGAGAAGGAGAATGCAAAATGATTTACACAGTAACATTTAATCCGTCATTGGATTACATTGTCTCTGTTGAGGACTTTAAGCTTGGACTTACGAATCGAACGAGTTCAGAGCTGATCCTTCCAGGTGGAAAGGGCATCAATGTTTCTACAGTGCTTGGTAATCTTGGTATCGAGAATACTGCACTTGGATTTTTAGCCGGATTTACCGGAAAAGAGATTGAAAGAAGACTCAAAGAGATGGGAGTTGCATCTGATTTTATTGAGATCAATGAAGGTGTATCTCGAATCAACCTGAAGTTAAAATCAATCGACGGAACAGAGATTAACGGAAGTGGACCGGTGATTTCTCCGGAAGATGTAGAGAAGCTGATGGAGAAGCTTGACAAACTTGGAGAAGGCGATGTACTTTTCCTGGCAGGCAGCATTCCATCTTCTATGCCGGATGACATGTATCAGAAGATTATGGCGAAGCTTGATGGCAAAGGTGTCATGATCGTTGTAGACGCAACGAGAGATCTGCTGTTGAACGTTCTTGAATATCATCCATTTTTAATCAAACCGAACAATCATGAACTGGGAGACATTTTTGATGTGGAACTTCTGACAAGAGAATCTGTTGTACCATATGCAAAGAAACTGCAGGAAAAAGGAGCAAGAAATGTTCTTGTATCCATGGCAGGAGAAGGTGCCGTTCTTGTAGCAGAAGATGGAAGTGTTTATGACACTCCGGCGCCGAAAGGGGAATTAAAAACGGTGTTGGAGCAGGAGCCTCTATGGTAGCCGGATTTATGGCAGGCTGGATGGAGAAACATGAATACAGACATGCATTCCACATGGGAGTTGCATCAGGAAGTGCAAGTGCATTTTCAGAGAATCTGGCAACAAAAAGAGGAGATTGCCGGAGTATATCAACAGGTTGTAAAGGAGGAGCGGTAGGATGAGAATTACAGATTTGCTCGATAAAAGAAGCATTGCCTTTGACAAGAATCCGGCGAATAAGCAGGAAACTTTGGATATGGCCGTGGATTTGATGTGTGCAAGTGGTAAGATCAATGACACAGAAGCCTACAGAAAAACAGGTTTACTTAAGAGAAGAGGAAAGCACAACAGGAATCGGAGAGGGAATTGCTATTCCACATGGAAAAGGTGATTGCGTAAGCAAGCCGGGACTTGCAGCAATGGTCATTAAAAATGGTGTTGATTTTGATTCCCTGGATGGAGATCCGGTAACACTTTTATTCCTGATTGCGGCACCGAATACAGAAGATAACGTTCATCTGGAAGTACTTAGTAAATTGTCAATGATGCTGATGGATGAGCAGTTTACAGAAGCTCTGAGAAATGCAACCTCTGCGGAGGAATTCCTTTCTATTATTGATAAAGCAGATGATGAGAGAGCTGACATTGATGAGCAGCTGGCAGATACAGGAAATGCAGAGAGTGATTTCAAGATTCTTGCAGTAACAGCATGTCCGACAGGTATCGCACACACACATATATGGCAGCAGAAGGAATCGAGAAAGCAGCAAAAGCTGCCGACTGTTTCGTGAAAATCGAGACAAGAGGAAGCGGCGGAGCGAAAAAATGTGCTGACAGACCAGGAAATTGCTGATGCGGATTGTATTATCGTTGCAGCAGACACACAGGTTCCGATGGATCGTTTTGACGGAAAGAAAGTAATTATCTGTCAGGTATCAGACGGAATCAGCAAGGCAGATGAGCTGGTGGCACAGGCAAAAGCAGGAAATGTTCCGGTCTTTCACGGAAACAATCCGGCAGCAGCCTCTTCTACAGGAAAGAAAAGCGGCGGAGTCGGACATCAGATTTACATGCAGTTGATGAACGGTGTATCTCATATGCTTCCTTTCGTTGTTGGTGGTGGTATTCTGATCGCGATCGCATTTCTGATTGACGGATTGTGCGTAGATCTGAATGCACTTCCGGCTGACCAGAGAGCAAATTTTGGTATGATCACCCGGTTGCGGCAGTATTTAAACAGATCGGTGGAACAGCATTTGGATTCATGCTTCCGGTACTTGCAGGATTTATCGCAATGGCAATCGGTGACCGACCGGCGCTTGCAGTTGGTCTTGTAGGCGGTATGATGGCAGCAAGCGGAAAATCCGGATTCCTCGGAGCTCTTGTAGCCGGATTCCTTGCAGGATATATCATTGTACTTCTGCGTAAAGTATGCGACAAGCTTCCGGATGCACTGGAAAAATCGCGCCGGTACTTATTTATCCATTGATCGGTGTTCTCCTGATCGGACTTGCTATGATGTTCGTGATCGAGCCAATCATGGGTGGAATCAACACAGGCCTGAATAATGCATTGACAGGTATGGGAGATTCAAGTAAAGTAGTATTAGGACTGATTCTTGGAGGAATGATGTCCATCGATATGGGTGGCCCGTTCAACAAAGCAGCATATGTATTTGGAACAGCAGCAATCGCAGCTGGCAACTATAACATCATGGCAGCAGTTATGGTTGCAGGAATGGTTCCGCCATGTGCCATCGCCCTTTCCACACTGCTGTTTAAGGATAAGTTTACAAAAGAAGAAAGAGATGCAGGTCCGACAAACTTTATCATGGGTCTTGCATTTATCACAGAAGGAGCAATCCCATTTGCAGCATCTGATCCGCTGCATGTACTTCCATCTTGTATCATCGGTTCAGCAATTGCCGGTGGAATGTCAATGCTGTTTGGATGTACTCTGATGGCACCGCACGGCGGAATTTTCGTATTCCCTGTTGTTGGAAATGCAGTCATGTATCTTGTTTCCCTCGTAGTAGGAACAGTCATCTCCGCAGGACTGCTTGTATTGCTTAAGAAGAAAGTTGCATAAAGTAACAAATATTTGGATGAAATGCCGAATAAAATAATCTGTCAAAACCAATAAAAAAGAATATAAGAATTAGGACCTGGAGTCGTGGATCTAGAAGCAGATGCTTGAGATTCATGGCTTTAGGTTCTTTTTTAAAAGGAGATACTAAAATGCTTACAGAACAAAGATATCAGATTATATTGGATTTGCTGAAAGAGAAGAAAAGTGTCACAGCGACAGAGCTGAAAGAAATCTTAGATACATCAGAGTCTACGGTGAGAAGAGATATTACTGCGCTTCATAAAGCCGGAAAGCTCATCAAGGTATTTGGTGGAGCGGTTGCGCTAGAAGATGAAGGCACTGTCTCTGCTTATGAACCGACAGTTGAGCAGAAGAGCGAACTCTATGTGGAAGAGAAAAGGAAAATCGCGCAATATGCGGCAGAACTGATCGAGGAGGAAGACTTTATTTATCTCGATGCAGGAACAACGACAGGTTATATGATTGATGCTCTTGGACATACCAATGCAGTTTTTGTGACAAATGCTGTTTCACATGCACAGAGGCTGGCAGCTAAGGGAATCAAAGTGTTTCTGATCGGCGGAGAACTTAAGAATTCTACAGAGGCAGTGATCGGTGCCCAGGCAATGAAGAATTTGCAGGAATATCATTTTACCAAGGGATTCTTTGGAGCAAATGGAATCACAAAAGCAGAAGGATTCACGACACCGGATGCGAATGAGGCTGGTGAAACAAACGGCGATCGAGCGATGCAAGAACAGGTTTGTCCTTGCAGATCATTCGAAATTCGGATGTATCAGTTCAGTGACATTTTCTGCTTTTTGCGAATGCAAAGATTCTGACAGACAACTGTCCGGCGGATTATCAGGAGATGGATTGTGTGATAGGGGTGGAAGTAGCAATGTTCCCAACAGAATAAGAATGAATGTAAAGATTCTGACAGACAACTGTCCGACGGAATTTTTGTATAATATAGTGGGCATATTTATATTTTATACTATCAGCCGGACTTTTGAAGTCTGGCTGTAATTTTTTGTCATGAAATGGAAAAAGAAGAATTAAACAATAGAATAAATATTTTTTACTGTGATTTAATTTATTTTAATTGTTATTTGAAAATAAATATGTTAAAATAAAATGACATTCACTAAATGTCAAAAATACAAAATGGAGAGTGGAAACTATGGCAATATGTCCGTTTTTTTTGAAGAATCAATGTGGAATGGTAATAAGTGTAAAGCAAGTGGTGGAAAAGATGGGGCACCGATACAGAAACGGTATGCAGATTATTGCGGAGCTAATTTATTATCATCAGATTATCACAAATGTCCATTGTATAAGGATGCGACAGGAACAATAGTAGCGGTGGATGCTATTTAACGTCAGCTTGCATGAGTGTAAAAGGAGAAGAATTTCTAGATGATTGTGATGAACTTGAACTTTTAAGAAATTTTCGGGATTCATATGTTAAAGAGAATTATCCGCAGGACATAGAGAAATATTATGTGATTGCGCCAAAAATTGTAGAGAAAGTGAAAGAGCAGAAAGATAATGTAGATGTGTTTCGAAAAATGTATTATGAGTTAGTATTGCCATGTTGCAATTTAATTGAAGAAAACAAATTGTATGAAGCATATAATAGATATAAGAATTATTCATTAGAACTGGCTGAAAAATATTTACAATAGCCGTTTTATTTCGCATAGCTTTTAATCACTATTTCAGTACCTGATATATTAAAATGCTCATAACTGCGACTCATTCTCCGAGATATGAGGGATCAGAAAACCTTGAATCTTCAATAAGAACATTTGATTATATGAGGAGTGGTAATAATTATGGAAAAAAAATTATGAAAGACAGAATGAACAATTAAGAAGAAATATTGAATTATTAGAACAAGGAATTACAGTAAAAAAAAAAATATTTACAGATAGAAAATGATATAGAGGTCGAGGGAAGTACAGCGATCTATAATTATTTCGGAATCTTTATTATATATAGTGAATCTGAAAAAAGATTTATTTTAAAAGGATGTCGTAAAAAAAAAAGACGAATATTCAAAAAATATATGGGAGATTATATACATAGAATTATAGATCCCAAGAGTTATAAAAAACATTTGCGCAGATGTTTCTTGAATGATTTCTATATATTAAAGTATTTTAGACTAAATCCCAAAGAGTACCCAACTATAGAAGAATATTTAGTTAGACAAGAAGATACATGTGAAAAAATATGTAAATGCATTCATTCAATTAGATGGTAAAGTTTTACAGGAATATTGGGATATGGGATATTTACATTATACTTCTATAAATGATGAGAAAACGATAGTAAAATACCAAATACAAGTTATGGCAAGAAGCTTGTTACATTTAAGAAAGAAGAGTCGATTTTTGTATGAAATATTAAATATGATAGTTGATATTCTTGTTAAGTCATTGCCATTTTTTATCTAGCTGTTATACATGAATAAATCATCTTTATTAACAGGTGTAAATATAGTTCAAAAGGGTAGTTCTTTAATCGCTGGAATTTTAGGAAGTTATTTAGCAGGAATCTCTATGTATCTTATATGTTTGGTAATGATTTTTGTTATAGATTTGATTGTGTTTAAAAGTATATATACAATAAAATTGAAAATATTTGATTGGATAATTGATAAAAGCGTATAAAATATATAATTTTTTAAGATTTCCATTAAGGCATCCATTAGGATGCCAAATAATTTGCTGAAAGTAATTTCTGTCATTTACAATTAACAAGGAAGGAGAACTGTTCACCAAGAGTTCTCAGGTATTCAATTTGTCTTTGGTTCATTGAGCAACACATATTCTAGTAAATATAATGGTCACGTGGGCTATTAGTCCATTGTAAGATAAACTATATACACCGTCGGAAGGGGATTTTTCTTTTCCTACCATAATATCAAAAGAAAGCAGATGTTAATAGACAGCTGTTTACAACAGTCCCCTTTTAGGATTAAGAAAAATTACTGTTTAGTAATGTATCACAACTTACATTTAAGACAGAAGCAATAGCTTTCAATTCAATATCAGTAACAAAACGTTGTCCGATTCAATTCTTTGAATAGCATTTTTATCTACATCAAGCCCATGTATTTGAAGCATATCTGCAAATTTGCGCTGAGAGGTTTTTTTCGGGAAGTTGTAAACGCAATTCTTTAATTTTTTGTCCACAAATATTATTAAATCCAGTTGAAGATTTATTTTTATACATAGATAAACTCCTTTCTAAAAATGACATTCACTAATTGTCAATTTAAAAAGTATATGATAAAATAAAACAAAAAATGACACCTACTAGATGTCAAAGGCGATTTTATTTACGAAAGGGAGAAGAATAATATGAAAAAGAAAACATCGCTATTATTAATGCTAGTATTCATTATGTTGTGTATGACAGGGTGTTCGTCAGTACCCAAGGAAAAACAAATCAAACAAGATATAATGGATGCAAGTTCCTCACTCGCATTAGATGAGAATGAAAAAATAGTTGATATTGAAATCAAGGATAGAAAAACGGACAAAAAAGCTAAAAGTGATCAAGTGATATGCATCGTAAAAAAACAGAATTAGACAATGTTTCTTATGAAAAAGGATATACATTGTCATATCATAAATTTGATAATGGATGGAAAATGCAGTCTATTATTATAGGCGAAAGTGCTGATTGGGTTATAAAACCATTAAAGGGAGTTAATGAAGAACAGATTAAGAATTCTTTAGCTTACAAGACAATAAATGTTGATGGTGAGTTGTGGACAATCGAAGATGGAGAAATTTCCGATATTGTTATAAAAAACAAGATACAGATTTAGATAAAGGGAAAGATAAAGTAACTATTAAGATAAAACTAAATGGAGAAGTGGAAGAAGTTGAAGGTACAATCAAAGCAGAATATGATTTTGATAAAAAATGGGAATTAAAAGATATGGAAGACGAGAATGATTTTTCATCGAAGGAAAAAGCAGATAAAGCTTTAAATGTTAATAAAGAAGATTTGATTGCTGAACTTTCAGGAAGAGAGATATCAGTTGGAGAAACAAAATCAGATGTTGGTAATGGAATTTCTTTTATTGATTATTCGACACAACAGAAAATAAAGATAAATACAGATGATATATCAGAATTCACAATCAATCAACAGACAAAAGAAGAGAAAGGAAAAGGCGTAACATATGAATGCAGTTGCAAATTGTCAAAAGCAGATGTGCAATATACTCTTCAAGTAAAGTATTTTTATTATTATGATGGAACATGGAATGATCCAAGTGTAACAATTACTCCTGTGTTAGATACGGATTTAATTAATTTGAGTGGAACTTGGAAAGGAAATTATACAGGAGCAGGATCTTCTGGAACAGCAGAGCTAGATATTAACTCGGAAGATGGGATAAATTATTCTGGTACTTATACATATACTTCGGATAAATCATATGTAAATTAAAGGAAGTTATAAAGTAGAAGGAACATTTGACAAAGATACAATGCAATTAAAATTAAAAGCAGGGGATTGGATTTCGAAGCAGATCGTCCACTTTCTGTTGAAAAACAGGATATTTTAGCAATCTATTATGTGGATAGCTCAAAGCTGAATGGAAGGGGACAATGTGGAGATATATTTAATATAAACAAGTAGATAAAGTTAAAAAATCTGAAGGAGAAGATGAGTTGAAAAAGTGGATACAAAGGATAATATTTATTATTCTAATATTGATTGTTATTGTAATGGTGTCGGTATTAGGATATCAAAAATTATATAAGGATAAGAAACAAAAACAAGAGGGAGATGTTATTGTAAAAGAAAATGTAAAAGTCATTACTTCAGATATGGATAAGAAAAAGAAACCGATAAATGTGAATGATGATAACCTTGTCTTTGAATCAAATCGAAATACAAAGAAGGAGACGTAATTGTTGCAGGTGAGATTAGTGGAGCTGAAAATGGATTTATAAGAAAAGTAGTGTCAGTTAAAAAAGCAACTGGAGGGTATGTAGTAGAAACGCAGTCAGCTCTTCTAACAGATGTGTTTGAAAAAGCATATATTGAAAAAAAAGACTAAAATTAACAAAAGATGGAGTGCAAGAAGTATCTAATAATGTGAGCAAAAAGATACTGATAAAGCTGTAGAGATAGTACAGATGATGTCCGCTAAAATGGAAAAGAATTATTCTGTGATAGAGATGGCAGATAAGAAAAAAGATAGTAGTTCATCAGATGGCACAGAAACTCAAGATGATTCGAAGTCAAAAGAAGATAGTGACAAAAGACTCAAAAGGATTCAAAGTCAAAAGAAGATGATGACAAAGAGACTCGAAATGATTCAAAGTTAAAAGAAGGCAGTAGCGAAGAGACTCAGGATGATTCGAAATCGAAAGAAAGTGATAACGAAGATCCAGAGAAAGAAGAACCGAAAGTGAGTATGATTTTGGAAAAGCTTTTTGAGGAAACGATAGATGATGTTACGATTTCAGGTGATATGGGAGTTGATCTTGAAGTTGAATTGATGTTAGATATTAATCATGGAAATATCAAATATGGCATGGCGATGTATAGGAAAGCGGGGGCAAATCTTTCAGTTGATTTGAAAGAAAGTATGAGTAAAGAGCATGAGAAGCAACTGTTTGAAAAAAAATTACCTAATTATACTTTTGTCGTGGCAGGAGTACCGATTGTTATAACGAATCAATTAGAATCAAATCTTACAGGAAAGATTGGAATTGAGGGAAATTGGAATATGTCACTTTCCTGGTTAGATGAACAGACTGTTGGATTTATATATGATAGTAAGACAAATAAAGTGAAAGAGATTAAAGATCCAAAAGAGCAGAAAGATATTTCAGATGGAATTGAGTGGTCAACTATTGCATCAGCAAAAGGCGATGCCTCCGCAGGAATAGATATTCATTTAATTACAAAGATATATGGAACATGTGGAGGTGATATCTCAGCTGGAATCTTTGGAAATGCATCAGGTGAGGTGAGTTTGTCTAATCGAGAGGATCAATACTATGCAGGAACAGTAAATCTGAGTATTGTTCCTAATCTTACAGGAAAGCTTGTTGTTGACCTTCCACTTGTATCAGAGGAACTTATGGAGGTGGAAATTTTCAATAAAGATTTACCGGCAATTTGGGAAAAAGAGTGGAAATCCAGTTGGAAGCCGGAAGATGATTTGAATTATTCTGATACCGGGGAGCAGTGGAACTTATATAAAACAGATACGGGGAAGTAAACAATGTTCCAGCAACAGAATTTCAGTTTAAAAATCCCTTCGGATGGAATGTAGAAAGTGAAGGTGTTAGTGATGGCTCAACGGGCGTGGATGGAGTAAGTGAAATAGAAGAGAAAGTAGTTCTATCCAATGAGCGTGGTGTTACAGTTACATTTTGGTCTTTAGCACACGAATTGGGAGGACAGTCCGGTGTGTCTATGTTACAAGCGGATATAACAAAAGCGGATGATTCAGAATTCGTTCCGAGTTTTCCGTGATGGAACAAATACAGACTTTTCCACATTAGGAAATTTTATTGTAGCGAAGGTACATATTATTGGCGAATTGGATATGAAGAGAGATTCAGATTTTACTCCCGTAGATTCAGGAGCTACATTTTATGCAGTTGTTCCGTGCGAATCTTATTTGGGAATACGAGAATTTGTGGGACAAGCAGGAAATGTAGATGAATTTTCTTTTGACTATCCAACACCATATGCATTCATTGCAGAGGCACCGGATGGAACCTTTACTGCGGGTGAAGAAAGAGATGTGGTTAAAATATTGAAGAGTTTTAAAGTTGCAGAGTAAAAGAGGAAAATGTTCACTTATAAATAGCAGGCGGAGCCCCCCGCCTGTTTTTAAATTGAAATTTATTGCCTTTTTAGGTAGGCGTTTTTCATACATAATACTTAATTCATCATATACCTGTCCTCGGTTTTGAATGATCATAGTCCGTTTTTTTGTAGCTTCATCGAAAGTACAGGAAGCATTTGAAAGACTGGATCATTATGTGTTTCATCCTTAAAATGAATTGACAAGATATAAAATCGCTGGTAGGGTAAAAAGGGGAGTGTGATAGGAGAAAAATGGATACAAGTACTGAAAAACATAATTTTCCACATTCAAAATCAGAGAAAGAAGAGGATATCTTAGAGCAGTTGTGTATCTGGAAGACACAGAATATCTCATTAGATCTGGAACGAATCTGTCAGCATTTCAGAATGGAGAAAAGAGATATAGTGGTGTGTCTCAAGAGGATGCAAAAGGAAGGATATCTTGAAAAATTAATTGCAGGACAGGAGATACAATTGACAGATTATGGGCTATCTGTAGGAAATGATTGTATTTACCGGCATAATTCAATCAGTCAGATGTTACAGTTTATTGGTGTAAATGAAAAGACGGCAGACCAGGATGCATGTCGGATTGAACACATTGTAACCGATGAATCTACGAGAGCAATCTGCCAGTTTATCAATTATGAAAACATGTACTATGAGAGAAGAATAAGAAATTCAGAACTGACAGACCGTTATGAAAAAGGAAACTATATTTTTCAATGCAGATGTATAGTCTGGAGCAACGCTGTCCTAGAAAATTAAAGAAGGAATATCATTGTTATTCCAGGAATGTAATTCTTGAAATAACAAAAAGGGTTATTTTAAATTACAGAAAGTGAGCAGTCTGGGAAACAAAAGATTATGGTATAAGAACTATGATAAACAGTGGGTTTTAGCTGAACAAGGAGCACAAGGAGAACAGATTCCATCCAGAGTCTTTGAATTTATTATAAAGCCGAATGACAGAGTGATTGAGGGAAAACTTCTGATTGCATTTATGCCGGAGAATCAGACAGAACCGGAAGTGTGGGACTGTGGACAACTAGAAGTGGAAATATGGTAGAGGAATTGAGTCATGACCAGGAACCAGACAGTAGAAATTAATCATCTGACAGTATTACAAATTCAGTATCTGACAGAATTGGAACAACTGGAAAAGGGAAGAGGGACAATTGGTGCAGTTGCTACAAGATGTGGCGTAAAACATCCAACAGTAAGCCGATTCTTTAAAAGTTGTATAGAAAAAGGATATCTGACCGAAAGTCTTGAATTCACGGATAAAGGGAAAAAAGATGCTCCGTTGGCATCAGAAAGTCCAAAAAGACGTTAGGGAGTATCTGGAACGCAGTGGGATTACAGAAGGAATCGATGATGTTCTGAAAGGAATGATCGAAAATATTGATTACAGAAGACTGGAAGAACTTACAAAAAGCCATATGCGAATCAATAAAGAAATTCGAATGCAAAAAAAGAACAGAATCAGATTAGAAACATAGAAGAACTTGTGGAGTATGGCAATCATCCAGTTGTGATTTCTATCCTGCAGACAGATGGGAGTCGTCGATCCATGGCAGAAAATGGATTCGAACCTCTCGGGATTGTGAAACGTAATAAAAGAGGCTGTTATCTCGAATTGACAATCAGAGAAATGCATGCGGTATCTCGGATTAATGGAAAACAGATGAAAGGGCATCTTACCTGTCTGAAATATTTGCAAGGGGATATGTATAAAATTGCAGATGTAAAGAACGGAAGGATAAAAATACCTTTGAATGCATGTGTTTTTCAGAATTTTGACCATGGAACATTACGTGGAAATCTTTTGATTACTGTGTCCAGTTCGGTTGGAGAAGCACATATGCCAGAGAGTACAGCACGATTGATTTTTAAGCTGTAAGTGTTAAAAATGCGAGAGGTTAACAGATAATAGATTTGATAAATATGTCTTAAAAGAAGTAATGTATGTAAAATCAGGAGCATATAGTACTTCTTTTTATGGTATAATGCCGCTGTTTTACAATTTATTAACAAGTAAAAAAAAAAATATTGATAAAAATTATCAAATAATATGAAAAATAACGTATTTATAAGGAGATTAGAAAATGAAGATTTCGTACTTAAGGGTACGAAATAAGTGGAAAAAAATATTGACAATCAGAAAGAGTATAATATATATTTTAACAGGATAATAGTCATAACTAACAACAAATGGAAGAAACTAACCTTGCGTGTTCGGAAATGACCATCATTATCTTATAAATACAGATGAAAATAAGTGATAAAGGAGAGGAGTATGGAGAAGAAAAATAAAACGAGAAAAAATCCTTTAAAAATAGTATGGATTGTGCTTGGATTTCTTTGCCTGGGACTTGGTACGGTAGGAATTGTACTTCCTATCCTGCCAACCGTTCCGTTTTACATGGCAACGCTGTTCTGTTTTTTGCCAAGAGTTCAAAGAAACTGCATGACTGGTTTATAGGAACAAATTTATACAAGAAACATCTGGATAGTTTTGTTCAGAAAAGAGCTATGACCATGGGAACAAAATGCAAGATTATCGGAATGGTAACAGCAGTTATGTTGATTGGTTTTATCTGCATGAAGAATGTACCAATTGGAAGAATCTGTATCACAGTAGTGTGGGTATGCCATTTGTTATATTTCTTCCTGAAAATTCAAACGATAAAGTCCTGGGGAACAGGAACTGGAGGCTGCAGAATAAATGGATTCAATCGAAAAGAAGCGGCAGAAGGAACAGCGCGTTGTGGAAGAAATGATCCAGCTGTACTGCCAGAAAAATCATAAGGAATATGACAAAACGACAGGAAAGATGTGTCCTTCCTGTCAGGAACTTTCGGATTATGCCAGACTCAGAAGCGAAATGTCCCTTTATGGAAGAGAAAACATTCTGTGCGAACTGTAAGGTGCATTGCTACAAGCCGGAGATGAGGGAGAAGATTCGGAAGGTTATGCGGTTTTCCGGACCGAGGATGCTTCTGTATCATCCAGCACTTGCAGTGTGGCATTTGATATGCAGTAAAAAAGAATCGAAGAAATAAACAAAAGGATAAGATTTTTATGATTAAAACAAGACTGGTGGGACTTTTATCCCACGCAAAAAGTATATTGTTTACACCATCCTGTGGCAGTGGGCAGCATTGCTCTCACAGGTGCTGGCAGTATTTACGATTGCTGACCTGTTGGAGCGCGTAGTCTATCGTGCGGTGACAGTGCCGGTGATTGAGAAGACAATCATGATCCTCGCACTGGTGGTGACCATACGATTTGTATGCGAACGGATGGGAGCAAAGTCTTTTTATCCGGCGTGCGTAGATGTGAAATGGATTCTGCGTGAAAAGATTTATGACAAAATGTTGAAGCTGGGAGCTTCCTACAGTGAGCAAGTATCCTCTTCGGAGGTCGTACAGGTGTCAACCGAAGGTGTGGAGCAGTTGGAGACATACTTTTGGAAAATATCTTCCACAGTTACAGCCTGATCGCACCGCTGACCTTGTTTATCATTCTTTGTAGAGTGAGTCTGAAAGCGAGTGTGATCCTGCTGATCTGTGTACCGCTGATCCCGATTTCTATCGTGGTGGTACAGAAAGTGGCGAAGAGATTATTAAATAACTATTGGAGCATCTATACCGGACTGGGTGATTCGTTCCTTGAGAATTTACAGGGACTTACCACATTGAAGATTTATCAGGCAGACCAGCAGAAAGCAGACGAGATGGATGTGGAATCCCAGAACTTCCGTAAGATTACGATGAAGGTGCTGACCATGCAGCTCAATTCAACCAGCGTGATGGATATTGTGGCGTATGGTGGAGCTGCGATCGGTATGGCAGTGGCTGTATCTGAATTCTTAAAGGGAAATATTAGTGTAGCAGGAACATTATGTATCGTTCTGCTTGCCAGCGAGTTTTTTTCCTGCCGCTCAGGCTGCTTGGTTCGTTTTTTCATATCGCAATGAATGGTATGGCAGCGAGTGATAAGATTTTCAAGATTTTAGATTTACCGTAACCACAGGCAGGAGAAAAACACTGCCGGACGGAGCGTTAGATATTACATTAAAAGATGTTCATTTTTCTTATGAAGAGGACAGAGAGATTCTAAAAGGAATCAATTTAAATCTTCCGGCAGGAAGTTTTGTATCACTGGTTGGTGAATCCGGATGTGGTAAGAGTACAATCGCTGGAATGCTTGCAGCAAAGAACCGGGGATACAGCGGAGAAATCACCATCGGTGGTGTACCGCTTAACGAAGTGAATGAAACAAATCTGATGCAGAGGGTTGTTTCGGTTCGCCATAACAGCTACCTGTTCAAAGGTACAGTAGAAGAAAATCTGAAGATGGCAAAACCGGACGCAACGAAAGAAGAGATGGAAGCTGTTCTTCAGAAAGTTAATCTCTTAGGGTTCTTGCAGACACAGGATGGCTTACAGACACAGTTATTGGAAAAAGCAAGCAACCTGTCCGGCGGTCAGTGTCAGAGACTGGTGATTGCAAGAGCTTTATTAAAAGAAGACAGCAAGGTTTACATTTTTGATGAAGCTGCATCTAATATCGATGTGGAAAGTGAAGAACTGATCATGAATGTGATTCATGATCTGGCAAAGACAAAGACAGTGCTTCTGATTTCCCATAGACTGGCAAATGTTGTGAAGTCTGATAAGATTTATTTCTTAAAAAGACGGAGAAATCAAGGAAAGCGGAAAGCATGAAGAACTGATGAGCCAGAATGGTGCGTACAGACATCTGTATGAAAGTCAGATGGCATTGGAAAACTATGGAAAAGGAGAAGTGGCATAATGAGTGAAAATACGAATACAACCAAACGCAGAAGTGCCACCCAGATCATGGGAAGTCTGATTGGTCTGGTAAAACCCCTGCTCCATATCATGCTGGCAGCAATCATCCTTGGAACATTAGGTTACTTGTGTGCAATCTTTCTGACGATACTGGCAGGGCAGGTCATCATACATGGACTTCTGACAGGGGTAGCCGGAATGATTGTTCCGGTGGACAATATGTGGCTGGTATTTAACCCGGTAAAAACGATTGTCACAGTCATGATCGTAATTGCAGTGCTTCGTGGAATCCTACATTATATGGAACAGTATTGTAATCATTTTATTGCATTTAAGCTGTTGGCAATTATCCGCCACAAAGTGTTTGCTGCCTTACGAAAGCTCTGTCCGGCGAAGCTGGAAGGACGAGATAAAGGAAACTTGTCCTGGATTCCCTACGTGGATTGGACGAGACCATTCAGTATGGACAGGGTGAAAAGAGAAGAGAGCAGATGAGCAAGCAATCCAAAAATCTTGCAGGAATGCAGGAATCATTAAGCAAAATGGAAGGCTCACAGCGTTCATTTACGAATATGGTTATCCTGCTTGCATCTTTTTGGGATGCTGGCATTGACGATCTGGCTGTACGACAAAGGTGCGATGGGATTCGAGGGAATCTTAACCTGTACCATCGCAATGATGGGTTCTTTCGGACCGGTAGTAGCATTATCAAGCCTTTCCAACAACCTGAACCGGACACTGGCAAGTGGTGAACGTGTTCTTTCCCATACGGAAGAGACGCCGCTTGTGGAAGAAATTTCGGGTGATGTGGAAACTTCCGCTAATCAGGGTATGAATTCTAAGGAGAGTGCAAATCATGCATTCGCAGGAGCAGAGGCAGAGAACGTAACATTTGCATACGGGGGAAGAAGTTATTTTGGATAACTATTCACTGAAATTACAACCTGGTAAAATCACAGGGATTCATGGTGCGAGCGGTTCCGGAAAATCTACACTTTTAAAACTGTTGATGCGTTTTTGGGATGTGCAGGGTGGAAGCATGTCGGTAGACGGTACAGATGTCCGAAAGATTCCGACCAGGCATTTAAGAGATATGGAAAGTTATGTCACACAGGAAACGCACCTGTTCCATGATTCGATTGCAAACAATATCGCAATCGCAAAGCCGGGAGCATCCGTAGAAGAGATTATGAAAAAGCCGCAAAGCGTCTATCCACGATTTCATTATGACACTTCCGAAAGGATATGATACAGAAGTCGGAGAACTAGGTGATACATTATCGGCGGTGAGAAACAGAGAATCGGAATTGCAAGAGCATTTCTCCATGATGCACCGATGATTCTGATGGATGAGCCAACCAGCAATCTGGACTCGCTGAACGAAGGAATCATTTTGAAATCATTAAAAGAATCCGCCAGAAAGAAAACCGTTGTCCTGGTATCCCACCGAGTATCCACAATGAACGTGGCAGATGTGGTATATGAAATGGAGAATGGAAGAATTTCATAGCTAAAACATTTGAAATAGCATCACTAAAAGCGGCATGGTAACAATAGAAAACAGTGTTGTAACAACATTGATCGCACTGGCATATTGAGAATCATTTCCGTATACTTGACACATCTGGGTTACAGTTGAGGCAGATGGAGTAATGATTGCAAGAAATACAATGAGCATGATTTTATCTCCATCTGCTGAAAAAGCGGCGAGATGGCTCAACTTAATCAGAATCAGTGCAAATATAGGTAATACGATTAACCTGAGAATAGAGATAAAATAAACTTTTTTTATTTGTAAAAATCTGTTTCAGATCCATACCGGCGAAAAGCATACCTGTTACGATCATGCTTGCTGGTCCAATCATATTACCAACAGAACTTATCGAATCATTTATGATTTCCGGTAAATGGATTTTTGTAAAGAAAAGCAGGATTCCAATAAAAATAGAAATCATATTTATATTGAGGACAATCTTTTTCCAGTCATAAGAAGCCTCTTGGCTGATAATTTTCTTACAGTGAGTCCATATAAAAACGAGTTGCACGCTCATGAATACACATCCATATAATACCCACTCTTTTCCTAAGATAAAAGTTACGATTGGTACGATCAGATTACCAGAATTAGAGTAATAGATAGAGGCAATTTCTACTTCGTTTAAATGAAAAAGTTTCCCTAAAACAGAGACAACAATAAGAAGGACAATCTGTGTGAGAACAGATGCTATAAAAGCCAGTAGCAATCCTCTCACAGTGTCAGAAGTATAATCAACTTGAAAAGCGTTTATAATTACACAAGGGATGACCAGATAGAGGATGATTTTGGATAATACCTTACTGTCGGTATCCTCGACAATACCTGTTTTTACAATTAAGTATCCCATAAAGATCATAAGAAAAAGCTGTGCAATTTGTTTCATGAGAAGTATACTGATGGTCATAAAATTATCTCCGTATTCTTGTAAAGTAATTCATTTAAATCATAAATAAGTATAGTACTTTTATATGAAAAGTAAAGTGTGTATTTTTAAGAAAAGACGGTGAATTCCACCGCCTTTTCTCATTCATCTAAGTCTATTAATCAATCCCATCTGTCTCAATAATAAACCGTACTTCCCCGGTCTGTTCTTCCAACTTACCGCCATAATTATCGTATTCAGCGTCCGCTTCTTTGACCGCTTTCATTCTTTTGGAGAGATTCTTCAGATCATCCCCGCCTAGTTTTTCAAGTTCCTGGATTCCTTCTTTATCAAAGAGAGTAAGTCCTTCAGAGAGAGAAGAGATTCCTTCGGCAAGGGTTGTGTATCCTTCTTTTTAGCTCTTTCCCGGCTGTGCCCAGTTTAGTAGCTCCTTGAGAGAGCGTTGAGCTGCCTTCAGATAATTGACTGATTCCCTTTTGGAAAGAGGTAAGTCCCTGAGTGAGCTGTAAACTGCCGGCAGATAAAGCAGAAAGTGAGTTCTGTAAAGTCTTTAATGTCTCACTGAGAGAAGAAAGACTCTGCATTGCCTCAGCAAAGGAACCGGCACCGGAAGACATCAGTGGTCAAGCGTAGTATGGCAGGAAGCAATCAGCTCTGTCAGGCTGTCTAATGTTCCTTCCGTGGCAGATTTCAGCTGATCGATATCTGTGGTGGAAGAGGAAAGATCAAGGTTCTGATCAATTGCAGATGCAATCGTATCATTTATTTCATTCTTTAATTGTGACATCTTATCGTTGACAGCATTTTTAGATTCTTCTGATAATTCTGAATCTGATGCAGTTTCAGAAACAATCTGATCAATCGCAGACTGGACAGCATCTGTCGCAGCAGTTTTGGACTGTTCTTTTTTGCATCTTCTGTGATAGAAGATTTCAGAGTGTCCCAGTTAACAGATGCGAAGGAGGATTTCGCCTCTGCAAGAGAGGAATCAACAGAATCCAGCTGTTGGCTGAGTGATTTGATCTGTCCCTGAAGTGATGAAAGTGTCTCTGCAGACGGAAGAGAACCGGAATCCGTGTTTATCTGGCCAGAGAGCAGAATTCAGCTGTTCAAGACCATTTTGAAGAGAAGAAGCACCTGCAACTAGCTTTCCGGAATTTTCATTAAGTGCGGTTACACCGTTATCTAAAGCGTCTGATCCTTCGGCAAGTTGTGAGACACCGTCTACATATTGCCCAAGATAACTTTGATAAGTAGAAGCACCGCCCAGCAGCTGCGCTGCTCCGTCAACAAGTTTGCCGGATGCATCTCCGAGTTCCTGCAGGCTGTCAGCTGCATCCTCCATATCGTCAAAGGAATCCTCTTCCGATCTTCAAACAGACCGGAGGAGACCACAGTCGCAGTAAAGTCCATCTCAAAATCTGTTACATCTGCAGTTACTTCCACTGATTCTGGGATAGAGATATCTTCCGTAGGTTCATAATCAGTAAGCTTCAGACTGTCCTTAAGTCCCGGGCAGGCATAACCGACAACGACGCTCTGGTCATTCATGGTAAATATTTTACCATTCGTTACCTGGATATTAGAAGCAGTATCTTCCGGAAAAATCATGGCGGAGATCACTGCGAATGGAACCGGAGAAGTCATCTCTTCACCATTTATGGTTACATTTTCTTCGGTAGTATTTGTATAATCAAAACGAATTCCAAGTTTGCCGCTTTTTCCGGAGAGATCTTCCGGTTGTATAGATTTTCCATCCAGTGTGTAACTGATTTTTACATTCACAGGAAGTTCTTCTGTAGAAGTACCTTCATAATGAATGTCCTCCCCTTTGTTTTCCCAGGTAATCGTTCCGTCAGAGGACTGGGTGAAGGACTCATTTCCTTTCGTATTTTTTATATCTTTCAGAGTTGAGAAGTCTTTGATTTCATTTGATGTTCCGTTATTTTTCAAGTCTGTCTGGACTTTGATCTCATGTATCGTTCCGCTTGCATCAGCTTTTACATATACCGTTTCTGATTTGTCAGCATCTGAAGCAGTAGTAGCTGTTTTGGTGTCAGTTGAGCATCCGGTCAGACTTGTGGCAGAAACCAGGACAAGACTGGCACACAGACCGGGAACTAATTTTTGTAATAGTTTTCTTTTCACGAGAAATCCTCCTTTCAAATGGAAGATCAATATACAACGGAATCCAACCGGAAATACTGCTGATCATAATTCCACGGAAGAGCGCTTTCATAAGAACTGTTTCAATCGGAAAACTCAGAAGCAGGAAGATCACGACCATAATGGTTGTAGACAGCAGATACAGACTGCTGATCTCCCGGTCAGAGTATCCTAACATTTTTGTCATAGAGATCGACTGTGCATTCTTTTCGATAATGATCTTTGACAAAAGATAGATCAGAATCATGAAAAGCACAATTGAAAATCCGTCTAACAGGTACATCATGCTTCCCATCGAAACATTTAGCTGTCTGGAAATCTTAGACAGACTGTCAAGGTCAATCATTGAACCGATATATTTCGGTTAATATCTGTGATCTCGCTGTCTGAGAGATAACCACTGAAGTAATCGGAACCAAGGTCAAACAGTTCATTGAGCGTATTCTGTGGAAGAAAAACGGTCAGACCACCTTCATAATCGTAGATTCCTTCAATAGAAAACGTATATGTATCATCTTCATAAGCTTCCTTTAAAGTGATTTCATCACCGATATCCAGAAAGATATTTATCTGCATAAGCAGAAGAGATGTATGCAGGAGTCGCATCAGAAGCGACCTCTTTTTTTGAAACATCTTTGTCAGATACAGTTTCCTGAAAATCAATTGGAAGATAGCGGCTGTTGTCTGCAAGTCCATAGAGAAGGATTTCTTCTTCCTTATATTCCTTATCGGTTGTTTTCAGTGAATAAGCACTGAATTTCTCGGCATCAGGATTATCGGTTTCTACTTCATGCTGAAAATAGAGCATATTTACAAGGCTCTCCAGTTTATGATCTTCATCCATAGCATTGATCGGTATCTGCAAAATGTACTGGTAGTTACAAAGCAGGTTATCCTGTAGAACAGTCTGATAATGATCGAGTACAGCAGGGAAGAGCAGACCAAACATCAACAGAAGGTTTGCAAATAAGATTCCGAGGAACAGCAGAAGGTAATTGCTGATACACGGAAAATCACACGTAGTCGGAAGCGACTGAAAAATGGAATTCTTTTGCTCAGTGATAATGTATGCTTCTGTTGTCTTCTTTTTAAGTCTCTGCGGAGGAACTTCAAAGGAGAAAGTGATAATTTTCTGTGAAGTACCGTGTAATTGACGAGAAGCATTAGCAAGATCGGAATGATCGTAGTAAGCAGAAATGCTTCTGCGTTCCAGACGGTCACATATGTTGGAAGACTGTAGCTTCCGTAATACATGCCGGCGCAGATATCTTTCATGATCGTATAACCGAGAATGTTTCCAATCAAAGCACCAATCAGTGTGACAAGAATCGGCATCGCCATATAATGCCGAATCAGCTCATTTTTGTGTAGCCACTGGCAAGAAGAGTTCCGATGACATTCGACTCTTTTGCAATGGTGTTGCTGATCGTAATGCCAAAGACAAAAGCCATGATCGCAATTACGATATAAAGAAATACAATCATCATTGCGCGGTCGCTTCCCATATCATCCCGGGTAAATGTGATTGCCTGGTTGAGATAACGCGGAACGAATTCTTCAGAGAAACTTCCTTGTTGATTGCTTTCATCAGATCATCAGATACTTCTTTTTCTTCTTTCTCTGTCGTAGGTTCATCATTGTATTTCCACGCATAACAGTATTTTACAAGTGGAGAATCTAGTGATTCAAATGCTTCGGACGTTACAACTCCAATTCCGAATTTGACAGAATCAAACATGGAATCGTTGTTGTTCTGAAAAAGACAGCTGTAATCCGGAAGAGCAATGAATCCGGTAACTTTCCAACTCTGTGTATTACTTTTCAGTGTGTCTCCGATGGAAATCTTATTGTTGTCAGCATACATACGATCGATGGCGATTTCATTTGCCGCTTTTGGAAATTCTCCTTCCATGAGGCAGGCAAGATTCACTTGATCCCGGCTTTCAAAGATACGCATCGTACTGTCATTTGTTAAATCTTGTTCCAGATAGAAATTGTCATAGATACGGATACCATTTTCTTCTATAGACTGAATTTGTGCATCATTCATTTTTTCAGAAGTGCGGAAATGTCCGTTTTCTGTATTATATTTGTCAACCCCTTCATTATAAGCTTTGATCATGCTGCCATCGGCAACAAGGAATCCGGAGACAAAACCAATGGTTATTACAAGAAGAAGGAAAATGACAAGATATTTACCAAAGTCTTTCCGAAATTCTCTGGGGAGACGTTTGTTTAATGGGTTTTTCATTGTCTGTTGCCTCCTTTACCAGTCAAGATCCTGGGCAGTGATTTTGTGGTCATTTAGGTAATTCTTTCGTACCATACCGTCACGAATTCGGACAACATGGTCTGCCATATCCTTAATCGCATCATTGTGTGTTACCATTACAACTGTATTACCGTACTTTTGATTGACTGTTTCAATCAGCTTCAGTATTTCTTTCGACGTTTTATAATCAAGTGCACCGGTTGGCTCATCACAGAGCAGAATATCCGGATTCTTTACAATTGCCCTGCCAATGGCAGTACGCTGTTGCTGGCCACCAGAGAGCTGATTCGGTAGCTTCTTCTGATGTGCAGAAAGACCAAGGGTATCAAGAAGTTCATCTACATCTAACGCGTGATCACTTAAGTAAGCACCGACTTCAATATTTTCGCGCACAGTAAGATTGGGAATCAGATTATACATCTGGAAAACATATCCAAGATGTTTTCTTCTGTATTGACTAAGACGTTTTGCAGTCATTTTTTCCATCAGCTCGTCTTCAATTATGATCTGACCACTGTCCGCACGGTCAATGCCACCGATGATATTCAATAAAGTTGATTTTCCCGAGCCGGAAGGTCCAAGAAGAACACAGAATTCTCCTTTTTTAATCAATAGATCAATGCCTTTTAAGACTTCTACACGACTGTCGCCTTGTCCAAAAGATTTTTTGATATTGGTTAAGGATAAAAACATAGTCAGCCTCCTGTCTTGTGTGAGAATTGAGTTTATCTTATTTCAGGCTCCCTTGTTTGAAAAAGGATAGATAAAACTCACACATATTAGAAATGAATAGTATACGTTAGTTACAACTAACGATTATACCACAAAGAAGATGAAAAAGACACTATAAGAAATGTAAAAAATTATAATTATTTCAGATATAAAAAAGGGCTTCCCGATGATTGAGGGGAGGTCCTTTTTGAAAAACGGATTGATTATTATATTTCATACATGCGTGCAGTCAGGTTCAGGTTGAAGTCGTTTTGCCAAAAAGAAAGCATGCTTTCGAGTACCTGACATTTATTGTTACAGACAGGGCAGAGGATGGAAGATACATTTTCTTCTGATTGGGTCGGGACGGTTTCTTGTGATAAGAAAATAAAATCGTATAAATATTCAAAAAATTCTTTATTCGTTGGTTTTCTGTCCATATAGGTTCTGTTGAAAATCATTTCAAGAATAGTTTTATTTTCCGAAGTCCAGATTGCATTGACCGTGTTGCGGATGTTTTTTTTCTACACAAGACCAGCTTGTCTCATAATGGGCAGCAATATCGATGTACAAAGCTTTGGTAATATTGGATACACGAGTCTGATCCTCGTTTATCAAGAGTAATCCATACACAATGTAATCATAACCAAGACTAGTTTCGGCAGCAATAAGTTTATCAAGTGTAGATTTGATTTCAATTACGAGTGTATTGTGGTTCATGAGAGTCCCCCTTAGAAAATAATATAGATAAGAAGGAAGAGCCTGTTTTTGATATCATATCTATTATATACGTGTTTATTATATTTGTAACGATAAAATTTATAAGTGATTTAACAAATGTACAAAATTATTTCTTTTTGTTATAATGAAAAGAAAATAATAGCGGTGTTCGACACCGAGGGAGAACGCATGGAAAAAGCAAAAGTAATAGAATTAAAAGAAACAATTCTTGAAGATAACAATGCAGATGCACAGGTGTTACGTCAGGAATTAAAGGCACAGAAAACGTGTCTGATGAATTTGATGTCCAGTCCGGGAAGTGGAAAGACAAGCACGCTTTCGGCATTGAAACCGTATTTTGAAGGAAAATCAAGTGGGGTGTGATGGAGGCAGACATTGATTCTGATGTAGATGCGAATACACTGATCGAGGCGGGAATTCCATCGATTCAGCTGCATACAGGAGGAATGTGTCATCTAGATGCAGATATGACACGGCAAGGAATAAGAGCATTTGACAGAGATGAGCTGGATTTTGTTGTACTTGAGAATATTGGAAATCTTGTTTGCCCGGCAGAGTTTGATACAGGTGCAAACTTTAATCTGACAATTCTTTCAGTTCCGGAAGGAGATGATAAACCGGCAAAATATCCGTTGATGTATGAAGTATCTGATGTGTTAGTGATAAACAAAATCGATGCATTACCTGTTTTTGATTTCCGAAAAGACTATGTGGAAGCATGTGCAAGAAGATTGAATCCACAGATTAAGATTTTTTACATCTCTGCAAAGACAGGAGAGGGTATGAAGGAACTGGCTGATTATCTGTTGGAAAAGATACAGGAAGTGAATGCATAATATATAAAAGGGAATAAAAACATGGGAAACGTCAGAGTGATTGAGATAAAAGAAAGTGTATTTGCGGATAATGATGCTACTTCAAAGGCAATCCGCGAGAAAATGAGTGCCCAGAGGACACTATTCTTAAATGTCATGTCCGGACCGGGGAGTGGAAAAACAACATTATTAAGTGCATTGATCAACAGAATGAAAGAGCAGCTGAGAATTGGTGAGATGGATGTAGATATCGAGACAAGTCTAGATGCACAGAGAGTCGCAGATCTGACCGGCGTGGAATCCATTCAGATCCATAATTGCGGATTATGTCATATTGATGCGGATATGGTATCGCGCGCACTGCTTGAATATGATACAGAGAACCTTGATCTGTTAATTCTTGAAAATATCGGGAATCTTGTCTGTCCGGCAGAGTTCGATACTGGAGCACATAAGAATGTGATGCTTCTTAGTGTGCCTGAGGGGGACGATAAACCACTGAAATATCCGTTGATGTTTCAGGTAAGTGATCCGGTGCTGATCAATAAAATAGATACTCTGGAGTATTTTGATTTTGATTTTGAACTTGCTAAGGAACGTATCTTGAAATTAAATCCAAATGCAGTTGTTCTTCCGGTTAGTGCAAAAACGGGAGAAGGATTGGAACAGGTGATTGACTGGATTATGAAAGAAAGAGAAAAGCTATAAGCAAATTTTCCCTTGATTTTTCAGAGGAAAATGCTATAATTGTTCTTGTGTCTGCTTTGGCAGATGCAAGAGAAGGAGTTGTATCGAAGTGGTCATAACGAGCCGCACTCGAAATGCGGTTGTCCGCAAGGGCACGTGGGTTCGAATCCCACCAACTCCGCTTGCGTGTTTACCATGTAGGTATCATTATAACGATAAGTAAAAGTAAGAAAAAAGCACCTTTAGAAGAGATATCACTCTTCTGAAGGTGCTTTTTCGTTTTAAGAATGAGAAACAATATGCTTCTTAATTGCGTTGAAACTTTCCTCGCTGATCACATGCTCCATACGACAAGCATCATCAGCGGCAATCTGTGGGTCAACGCCGAGTCTCTCAAGCCAGGAAGAGAGAAGTGTGTGACGCTCATATATCATGTCAGCAATCGCCTGTCCGGATTCTGTTAATGTAATATAGCCCTCACGAGACACAATAATATGTTCGCTTTCTCTGAGTTTTTTCATAGCTACACTGACACTTGATTTCTTAAAGTTAAGCTCTGTTGCAATGTCGACGGCACGTACGACAGGAAGCTTTTTTTGCTTAACATGAGGATTGTCTCAGATAATTTTCAGATGATTCATTTACATGCATAGGTAATGGCCTCCTCTATATAAATTATAATTTATCTGTATCACTATTTACAGTGAATTTTCATGTCTTTGCTTAGTATATCATAATTTATTCCTGACAGCAAATAATTTGCCAGACAAATTCAACATAGATTTGGAATGGCGTTGAACAGAAAAAAAAATAGAAAAACTGCAAATTAGTCATTGACAACTAATAGAGATTAGCATATACTAACTTACGAACAGGAGAGAAAATGAAAAAAATTATCAATCTCAACTGTTTTTAATAATCTATATCAAATGAGAATGGATTCTAATATCATTTAAGAAAGAAGCGTGAGATTATGCCACTTACAATGGCCAACATTGGCGAAGCCAATACAATTAAAAGAGTAAGCGGAAATGATGAGACAAAGCGTTTTCTTGCGAATCTTGGATTTGTACCGGGAGCAGAAGTGATCGTGCTATCTGCAATTGGCGGTAACGTTATTGTTAATATTAAAGATTCGAGAGTAGCAGTAAATGCTGATATGGCGCGCCATATCATGATCTGATTGAGACGCTGAAAAGTGATGAGTAAAGTAAGGAAGGAGTATGTGTTATGACTTTAGGTGATGCAAAAGTAGGAACTACTGTTGTAGTTACAAAAATCGAAGGAGACAGTGCTTACAAACGCCGTATTATGGATATGGGAATAACAAAAGGAAGTGAACTTTTTATCAGAAAAGTTGCACCACTTGGTGACCCGGTTGAAATTACAGTTCGTGGATACGAGCTTACTGTCAGAAAGGCAGATGCACAGTGTGTAGAGGTTAAATAAGCCTACAGATAAAAAACCTGATGAGAGATTCTAGAATTTAAGGAGGTAAAAGAGAGTAATGGCAATTACGATTGCACTTGCCGGAAACCCGAACTGCGGAAAAACTACAATGTTTAACGCATTGACAGGTGCCAACCAGTATGTTGGTAACTGGCCGGGAGTTACGGTTGAGAAAAAAGAAGGTAAGATCAAGAATAAGAAATACAAAAGGAAGACGTTACAGTAACTGACCTTCCGGGAATTTATTCTCTTTCCCCGTATACACTGGAGGAGGTTGTCAGCCGTGACTATGTTTTAAAGGAGAATCCGGATGTAATCGTTGACCTTGTTGACGCAACTAACATCGAACGTAACCTGTATCTTACAACACAGCTGGTTGAGACAGAGTACCGGTTGTAATCGCATTGAACATGTGCGATCTTCTCGCTAAAGAGAGGAATCAAGATTGATGTGAAGCGTCTTTCCATGCTGATTGGATGCCCAATTGTTGAGATTTCAGCATTGAAGCAGAAAGGTCTGGATGAACTGATCGATGAAGCAATCAAAGTTGCAAAGCAGAAGGAAGTGAAACTTCCGGGCGAGATCTTTGCAAAAGATATAGAAGCTGCTGTAGAAAGTGTAAAGGAAATCCTTCCTGATACAATTACAGAAGATAAAAAAGATGGTATGCTGTAAAATTCCTTGAGAATGACAGCAAAGTTGTAGATCAGATAAAGCTCTCAGGTGCAGCAAAAGCAGTTGTTGAAGATGAAAGAACAAAACTGGAAGAGAAGCATGATGATGATATGGAAAGTATTGTAACTGACGGACGTTATCAGTTTATCCAGAAAGATTGTCGGAACTACTGTTAAAAAAGCAAAAGAAAAACTGACAACATCTGATAAATTGACCGTATCGTTACAAACCGAATCCTTGGTATTCCGATTTTCATTGCAGTTATGTGGCTTGTATATTACATATCTGTCACAACAGTAGGTACATTTGTAACAGACTGGACAAATGATACATTCGTTGGAGCCATCCAGAATGCAGTCGGAGGATTCCTTACAAATGTCGGAGCAAGTGATCTGATCAACGGACTTGTAGTGGATGGTATCATCGGTGGACTTGGAGCTGTCCTTGGTTTCGTACCACAGATGGCGATTCTGTTCCTCTTCCTGTCAATCCTTGAAGATTGCGGATATATGGTTCGTATCGCATTCGTTATGGACCGTGTATTCAGACACTTTGGACTGTCTGGTAAGAGCTTCATCCCGCTTCTGATTTCATCCGGTTGTGGTATTCCTGGAATCATGGCTTCTAAGACGATCGAACAGGATAATGACAGACGTCTGACAATTATGACAGCAACTTTCATCCCATGCGGTGCAAAACTTCCGGTTATTGCCATGATGGGGGGAGTAATCGCAGGTGAAGTAGCGGGATATCAGGAAAGCTCCTTTATCGCACCGCTGATGTACTTTGTAGGAATCGTTGCAGTACTTGTTTCTGCAATCATCCTGAAGAAGACAAAACCTTTCTCAGGAAAACCGGCTCCGTTCGTAATGGAGCTTCCACAGTACCATATTCCACAGGCTAAGACAGTTCTCCTTCATGTATGGGAAAGACTGAAAGGCTTCATCATCAAAGCCGGAACAATCCTGTTCCTTGCCTGCGTCGTAATGTGGTTCCTTGGCGGATTCGGATTTACAGCAGATGGATTCGGCCTTGTAGATGACAGTGCAGACAGTTTAATGGCAGCAATCGGTGGTGTGATCGCTCCGATCTTTGCACCGCTTGGATTCGGTGAATGGCAGCCGGTAGCAGCTTCTATCTCCGGATTTACAGCAAAAGAAGCAATCGTATCTACAATGGGAGTTCTTGCAAATGTGTCCGGAGATACAGAAGACGCAGTGACAGTAGCGCAGGGAGTTGCTTCCTGGTTCCCGTCAACCATTGCAGCATTTACATTCCTTCTGTTCAACCTGCTTGACTCACCTTGTCTTGCAGCAATCGCGACAATGGCACAGCAGATGCAGTCTAAGAAAGTGGTTTTGGTTTGCAATTGTTTTCCAGAATGTTTTCGCTTATGTTGTTTGCCTGATCGTATACCAGGTAGGATCTTTTGTAACAGGCGGAGCATTTGGTGTAGGTACAGCAGTAGGATTCATCTTACTGATCTTCCTTCTGTTCATGCTCTTCAGACCTGATCCGTATAAAGATCAGAAAGTTTATTCCAAACGTTCCGTGCAGGCAGCGTAATATGAAAAAAGCAAGAATGCGGAAGTGTTCTTGAATAAAATAGAGCTGGATGCAGGAAATGTATCCGGCTCTCTGTTATAATAAGAAAAAAAAAGAGGTGTTGATGACAATGATAGCAAATATTGTAATAATAACTTTAATTATCGGATATTGTATTTTTCTCATTTATAAAGGATATAAGAACCATAAAGAAGGGAAAACATGTCGGATGCGCCGGATGCAGTGGCAACTGTGGAAGTTGCGGCGGATGCAGTGCGGCAGCTGGAAAATCTCAATATACAAAGAAAAAGTAAAAGGTGATTAGAATGGGAAATTCAACAGGTTCTATGTTTTACGCATTTGGTGCATTTCTTTTGATTTACCTTGTTGGTGTATCCATCTATCAGATTTATCTGTGGATCAAGAAATGGCGAGAAAACAGAGAAGAGAAAGAAGACTAAAAGAGGAATCACAAAATGGCAGATATTATCATTATATTAATTGTAATCATCTTGCTTGGGTTGGCTCTGAAAGGATCAATCAAACATTTTAAAGGAGAAGGTCCTTGTTGCGGAGGCGGTTCAGGAAGCAGCAAGAAAGCAAAAACAAAGTTTTTAGACGGTCCGGTGATTGGCAGAAAAACGTTGAAGATTTCAGGAATGCATTGCGAGCATTGTGCAAATACCGTAACGAATGCATTGAATGGATTGGATGGTGTTACTGCAAAGGTGAGTTTGAAGGAAAATAGTGCAGAAGTTTCCTATGACAGAGAAATTGATCTGGCAGATTTAAAAAAATGCAGTAAAAATGCAGGTTATGAGGTCACCTCTATCTCATGAGAGCGAAACTCTGTGAGATGGCGAAGTAACTGATACAGCGAAGACCAGAAAGCAGGAGGTGTGCCGTGAATAAGAAAGAGCAGATTATCGAAAAACTAAAAGAAAACGGATGCCGGATCACAAAACAGCGTAAGATGCTCATTGATATTATTTTGGAAAATGAATGCTCAAGCTGCAAAGAAATCTTTTATAAGTCATCCCAAGCAGATGAAAAGATCGGTGTGGCAACTGTTTACAGAATGATCAATGCATTAGAAGAAATCGGAGCAATCAACAGAAAAAATATGTATAAAGTTGATTGTGCGCAGGATTGTCCGGAAGATGGGGATGTATCATCATGCTGGATGATGATACGATTTTTAAACTCACAGAAACAGGGTGGAACAAGGTGATCCGCGAAGGACTGAAACATTGCGGTTATGTAAAAGATCAAAAAGTAACATCAATTAAATTACCGGATAATAAACGATAAAATTTATCGACAAATGCAGTTAGAATTGACTATCCGCATAGTGAGTTGATATGATGTATAAAAAATTTTAGGAGGTTTTATACAATGTGGGATATATTTAAATTGAAAAAAGCAGGAATCTTTGCAGGAGGTGTTCTTTTCGGAACAGCGGGAGTGAAAATTCTTGCAAGTGATGATGCAAAGAAAGTTTACACTAACTGTACAGCAGCAGTTTTAAGAGCAAAAGACTGTGTGATGAAGACAGCAACAACTGTTCAGGAGAATGCAGAAGATATCCTTGCAGAGGCTCAGCAGATCAATGAGTCACGTGCAGCAAAAGAGGCTGAGGCTGTCTACGAAGCAGAAGAAGCAGAAGAGAGACAGAAACTCAGGAAGAGAATACAGGTGCGCAGGATTTCAAAGAGGAAGAAGTTTAAATCTCTATGAAATTTATTGTAAAGCATGAGATCAATGGCCGCCTTCGTATCCATGTTGTTCAGAAAAGGATGACATATACGGAGGCGGATACTCTATCCTGGTTTCTCTCCAATCAGAAGAATGTAACAGATGTAAAAGTATATGAACGCACCGCAGATGCTGTGATCTGTTATGTTGGAGATAAGGAAGAGATCTTGAATTTATTGAAGCAGTTTTCTTATGAAAATGCAATTCTTCCGGAACATGTTGCTGCAGGTTCAGGGAAGAGAGCTGAATGCTGTTTATCAGGAAAAGCTGGTCATGAAGACAGTTCTTCATTATGGAAGCAAGTTATTCCTTCCAATGCCGGTTCGTGCAGTGATTACATCTGTAAAATCAGTGAAATATATCTGGCACGGAATCCGTTGCCTGATGCATGGTAAGATAGAGGTTCCTGTCCTGGATGCTACAGCAATCAGCGTTTCCGTATTCCGTAGAGATTATGCTACAGCTGGATCTGTCATGTTCCTGCTTGGAATTGGTGAGATCATAGAAGAATGGACGCATAAAAAGTCTGTCGGAGATCTTGCGCGCAGTATGTCACTTAATGTCAATAAAGTGTGGCTGAAGAGAAATGAACAGGAGATTCTTGTAAAATCATCAGATATTGAGCCGGGAGACCATGTTGTGATCCGTATGGGAAATGTGATCCCGTTTGATGGGGAAGTAGTTACTGGTGAAGGAATGGTCAATCAGGCATCTCTTACAGGTGAGTCACTTCCTGTAAGAAGAAGTGTAGGACAGTCCGTTTTCGCCGGAACAGTTCTCGAAGAAGGTGAGATTGAAGTTCTTGTCAAAGCGGTATCAGGCTCTACCAGATTTGAAAAAGATTGTGACAATGATCGAGGATTCTGAAAAACTGAAGTCTTCTGTAGAAGGTAAGGCAGAACATCTTGCAGATAGACTTGTTCCATATACATTACTGGGGACAGGTGCAGTTTGGCTCCTGACAAGAAATATTACGAAGACACTGTCTGTTTTGATGGTAGATTTCTCCTGTGCATTGAAGCTTGCGATGCCGATCACTGTACTTTCGGCAATCCGTGAGGCAGGCGAGAACAATATCACAGTAAAGGGTGGTAAGTTCTTAGAGGCCGTGGCCGATGCAGATACAATCGTTTTCGATAAGACAGGAACATTGACAAAGGCAACGCCGACAGTGAAAAGAGATTGTTGCTTTCAGTGAATACTCAGAAAATGATCTGCTTTGTATTGCAGCATGTCTGGAAGAACATTTTCCTCATTCTATGGCAAAGGCCGTTGTAGATGCAGCGAAAGAAAGGCATTTGTCTCATGAAGAAATGCACTCAAAGGTAGAATATGTTGTGGCACATGGAATCTCTTCCTCTATTGATGATAAAAAGGTTCTGATCGGAAGCAGTCATTTCATTTTCGAAGATGAAGGATGTACGATTCCATCCGAATATCAGGATAGATACGATTCATTAAAACCGAATACTCTCATCTGTATCAGCAATCGAGAAACAACTTGTTGCAGTTATCTGCATTGAAGACCCACTTCGTGAAGAGGCAACAGAAATGGTTCGTGATCTGAAGAAAGCCGGTATCCGTAAAGTTGTTATGATGACAGGTGACAGTGAACGTACAGCGGCGGCAATTGCGAAACGCGTTGGCGTTGATGAATATTATGCTGAGGTTCTTCCGGAAGATAAAGCGAATTTCGTTGAGAAAGAAAAAGCAGAAGGAAGAAAAGTAATTATGATCGGTGATGGGATCAATGATTCACCTGCTCTTTCAGCAGCGGATGCGGGGATTGCGATCAGTGACGGCGCAGAGATTGCAAGAGAGATTGCAGATATCACGATTGCGGCAGATGACCTGCGTGAAGTTGTGACGCTGAAACTTTCGGCAAATGCCATGATGAAGCGGATACATAAGAATTACAGAAATATCGTCGGAATCAATTCAGGACTGATTCTGCTTGGCGTGACAGGAATTGTCCAGCCGACAGTATCTGCACTTTTGCACAATGCGTCTACATTGATGATAAGCCTTGGAAGTATGAAGAATCTGCTGGATGAAAATAAAAGAACAGAACTTGAGTAGTTACTGTGAACAGCAATCTTGAGTGAAACAACATAAAATAAAAAGGCAAGAAAAAAGAACTGCCGGGATTAACTTTTATAGAGGTTTGTCCCGGTAGTTCTTTTTTATATGTTAGGAAAGTTCTTTCCTAACATATAAAAAAACGCTCCGCTCAGGATGCGCACTGCGGCGTACAAGGTAGGTGTCGCAAGCGACCGCCGCAGGCGCAAGAATGTGCCAAGGCACATTCTTTATTCTAATGAGAAACATTATCAGTAAATAATATTGATATTACGTTTTCGTTATAGTATAGTAAATACATAGGTTAGACGCAACTAACGAACAAGGAAGATATGTGGAAATGAATTCATAAAACATACAGGAAAAGAATAGGTAAAGTAATAGACAATCAGATTCAGATTTCAGGAGGTAATTCAGTATGAGTGTAGTAATCATTGGAGGACATGACAGAATGGTATGTCAGTATAAGAAAGTCTGTAAACAGTTTAATTGTAAGGCGAAGATCTTCACCCAGATGTCAGCAAGCTTAAGCAAACAGATTGGAAGTCCTGATCTGATTGTTCTTTTCACAAACACAGTATCCCATAAAATGGTTCGCTGTGCAGTAGAAGAAGCCGGCAGATGCAATGCGGATGTGATTCGTTGTCACACCAGCAGTAAGAATGCGCTGGAAGAGATTCTGGAGAATGTTTGTGCATAATAAATATTGCTGAATTATTGAAACTATGAAAATAGAAAAGTCCCTTCAGAAGAAATAAACTTCTGAAAGGGACTTTTTTTTCTGTATCATGCTGCCAATTACACAGATTATCAATCTGAACAGGATCACAGCACCAATTTCTATAACTGGATATTTTTAAAGAGATCTCCAAGGTTTGTTCCGATCTCTTCCGCTTTCGGGATCACAACCTTTTCAGCTTTCTCTTCAGCCTTCTCTTTGTCTTCTTCGAGAGCTTTCATGCTCAGGCTGATCTTGCCATCTTTGATACCGATGACTTTCACTTCAACTTCATCACCAACTGTGAGAACATCAGAAGGCATTTTTACACGCTTCTGGGAGATCTGTGAAACGTGAACCAGACCGGAAAGTCCGTTCTCCAACTTTACAAATGCCCCATAGTTCTGAAGTGTTTCTACAGTTCCTTTCAGAACAGTTCCAACCTTCATACTTGCAATTTGTGCATCACGTGCTGCTTTTTTCCTTTTCCTTCAGAAGCTCACGTGCAGAAAGGACAAGACGATTATTCGCCTGGTCAACATCGATCACCTGTACTTCGATATCCTTGAGAAGATAATCTTCAGATTCTCAATATAGGAAAGGGACAGCTTAGAAGCCGGAACAAATCCGCGAAGTCCTTCTACCATTACAATTACGCCACCGTTGACAACACCTTCAATTTTAACAGGAAGAACAGTTTTCTTATCCATATAATCCTGGACTCTGTTCCATGGATTCGCATCATCGAAATGATCTTCATAGTCTGCCATTGTTTCTGTTACTTCATTTGTCTGTAATTCTTTCATTTCTTCGCTCATTAAAAGCACCTCATTTTCTTTTTCTCGTTAATCAAAAAGTATAACATATGTATGAGAAAAAATACAACAAAAGAGCCAAAATCCGTGAAGAAAATGAAAAATGCGGTTGGATTAATAGAAAAAAAAAATGTTACTCTACTTATTGAATAGTGAATTGGCAGGTTTAATACTTAATGAAGAAGCTGTTCATGTAAGATGATAGAATACAGAGATAAATTGATGTGAGTGTAAAAGTAAATAAGAGATAAATTTGAGAAGGAGAGATAGAAAAAATGGCTGAGAATAAAAAGGTGTATGTTGTAGGTCATAAGAATCCGGATACAGATTCTATTTGTACAGCAATTGCTTATGCAAATCTTAAGACAAAGATTACCGGAGAAACGTATGAGCCTCGTCGTGCAGGGCAGCTTAACGAGGAGACACAATATGTACTGGAACACTTTGGCGTAAAAGTTCCGTTATTGCTTTCTGATCTTAGAGAACAGATTAAAAATGTGGAATTGAAAGAAAGTCAGGAAATTCAGGGAAGCCTCTCAATCCGTACAGCATGGGAAAAGATGTCAGAGATGAATACTCATACGATTCCGATCACACGTAATGGTGTGCTGGAAGGTGTGATCACAAAGGGTGATATTGCGAAATCTTATATGGAAGTCTATGATAACACAATGCTTGCGAAGGCAAGAACACAGTACCGTAATATTGCAGCGGCAGTAGAAGGTGAAATTTTAACAGGAAATGGACATGGTTATTTTTATAAAGGAAAAGTAACTGTTGCAGCATCAAGCAAAGAGTTGATGACAGCTTTATCGAGAAAGATGATCTTGTTATCATTGGGGATCGAATTGATGCACAGCAGTGTGCAGTTGATTTGGATGCAAGCTGTATGGTAGTCTGCCAGAATGATCCGATCTCAGAAGATATTCTGCGTCAGGCAGAGGCAAAAGAAATTGTCGTCATCTGGACACAGCATGATACATTTACGGCAGCGCAGCATATCAGCCAGAGTATTCCGGTAAGATCTTTCATGACAAAGGATCAACTCGTAACATTCCGTAAGAATGATTATGTAGATGATGTGAAAGAAGTGATGGCACGCAAGCGTTTCCGTGACTTCCCTGTTGTAGATGAAGATGGAAAGTTCTTAGGCCTTGTTTCAGACGAAGACTTCTCAATGTCAGTAAGAAACAGGTGATTCTTGTCGATCATAATGAGAAGAACCAGGCAGTAGACGGAGTGGAAGAGGCAGATGTCCAGGAGATTATTGATCACCACAGATTGAGCAGTATCGAGACGATCGGACCTGTCTTTTTCAGAAATCAGCCGGTTGGATGTACAGCAACAATTGTATCTCAGATGTACGAGGAAAATGGTGTCGAAATAGATCCGGTGCATGCAGGACTTCTTTGTTCCGCGATCATTTCCGATACATTGATGTTCCGTTCCCCAACTTGTACACCACTTGATGAAAGCACAGCGAAAAGGCTTGCAGAGATTGCCGGGATCAATATAGAGAAACTTGCACAGGCGATGTTCAAGGCAGGAAGCAACCTCAAAGGAAAGACAGCCGAGGAGATTCTCTTCCTTGATTTCAAACAGTTTACAGTGAATGATACGGTATTTGGTGTTGGTCAGGTGAATTCAATGAGTGAAGAAGAGCTTGAAGAGATTAAGGCAACAGTACTTCCGGAGATGGAAAAGACAAGACAAAATCACAGTCTGGATATGATTTTCTTTATGCTGACAAATATTATTACAGAATCTTCGGAACTGATCTGCTGTGGTAATGAGGCAAGAGAAAATTATCGGAGCTTATGATCTGGAAGATAATGCACAGAAACTGATGCTCAAAGGTGTCGTATCACGTAAGAAACAGCTCGTTCCGGCACTTGTATCAGCATTGCAGCAGTAAGAACAGTTATAAGAATTTTTAATATAGAAAAGTCAGAACCGTCTCCGTAACAGGGGACGGTTTTCAGGAGGAAAGAGAAATGGCGAAACAGGTATGGAAAGCCGGTAATATGGTCTACCCGCTTCCGGCAGTTATGGTAAGTACGGCAGATAAAGAAGGAAATACGAACATTTTTACCGTTGCATGGACAGGAACTGTATGTACAAATCCGGCGATGGTATACATTTCCGTAAGACCGGAAAGATATTCGTATCATATGATTGAAGAGAGCGGAGAGTTTGTGATCAATCTGACAACCGAACAGCTCGCCCATGCGACTGATTACTGTGGTGTGCGCTCCGGCCGGGATGTGGATAAATGGAAAGAGTGTCATTTGACTGCGAAAAAGGCAGAGAAGCTTACTTACGCACCGGTCATTGAAGAAGCACCGGTCAATATTGAATGTGTAGTGACAAAAATTGAGAAACTTGGAAGTCACCATATGTTTCTTGCAGAAGTGAAAGCGGTTCAGGTGGACGAGTCCTATATGGATGAGAAGGGCAAATTCGAACTCAATAAGACAGGTCTTCTGGCATATTCCCATGGAGAATATCTTGGACTTGGAAAAAAGATCGGAACGTTTGGATACAGCGTGAGAAAAAAGAAGACCGTTGACAAACGAACTGCTAAGAAGATCACAACAAAAAAATGAATCAAGGAGCAAGAAATCTCCAGAGAAAAGAACTGCAAATAAAAAATACAACATTCAGAAAGAAGGGAAAAGTTAAAAAATGATTTCATTTGAAAATGACTATTCAGAAGGCGCACATGAGGAAATCCTGCGTAGACTGGCAGAAGTAAATAAAGAAGGAATTACAGGATACGGAAATGATTCATATTGTGAATTCGCAAAGGAAAAGATCCGTCAGGCATGTAAATGCCCGGAGGCAGACATTTACTTCCTTGTGGGAGGAACACAGACAAATCAGACAGTAATTGATTCCGTGCTCGAGCTATGAAGGCGTTATCGCGGCTGAGACAGGTCATGTTGCATCACACGAGGCGGGTGCGATTGAAGCATCCGGTCATAAAGTACTGACCCTTCCGCAGCTGGAAGGAAAGATTCAGCCCAAAGATGTGGCAGATTATTTGAATCAGTTTTATAGTGATGGGAATCATGAACACATGGTTTTCCCAGGGATGGTCTACATCTCTCACCCAACAGAGTATGGCACACTGTATACACGTGGCGAACTCGCAGAGCTTTCTGATATCTGTCAGCAGTACCATATTCCACTGTATCTTGATGGAGCACGTCTTGGATACGGTCTTGCAGTAGAAGATACAGATGTGACAATGGAAGATATTGCAGAATACTGTGACATTTTCTATATTGGTGGAACAAAGGTCGGTGCCTTCTGCGGAGAGGCAGTTGTATTTACAAAAGAAAATGCACCGAGACATTTTGTGACACTGATCAAACAGCACGGAGCACTGCTTGCCAAAGGCTGGTTCCTTGGTGTTCAGTTTGATACGTTATTTACAGATGATCTGTATATGAAAATCAGTAAAATGCAATCACAACAGCAGCGAGACTAAAAGAAATCCTGAAAGAAAAAAGGATATGACTTCTATATTGATTCTCCGACGAACAGATCTTTGTTGAGATGGAAGATGAGAAGCTGAAAGAACTTGAGAAGAATGTCAGGGTCAGCTTCTGGGAGAAGACGGATGAGAAGCATACGGTAGTCAGATTTGCTACGAGCTGGGCGACAGATATGGAGAAGGTTGAGAAGCTGAGGGAGTATTTATAAAAAAGTAAGAATATAAATAATAGCAAATACAGATAATATATAGAAGCCCGTAAAATGAGAATCATTATCATGTAGAAATATTGCGTTTTGCAAAGAAACTTGATAGAATACATATGGTTAGAGAAAACTAACTGTGTGAATAAATCATGTATACTCCTTTGTCTGTAATACCTGAACACAGACGAGGGAGTCCTCAGAAAGGATGGACAACTATGAATTATCTGGAAATTGAAAAAGTAATTGGAAGAGAAATTATCGACTCGCGCGGAAATCCAACGGTTGAGGCGGAAGTGCATCTTGTAGATGGAACTGTAGCAAGAGGCGCAGCTCCAAGTGGTGCTTCTACCGGAGAATTTGAGGCACTTGAACTTCGTGATGGAGACAAGTCAAAATTCGGTGGAAAAGGTGTTTCCCGTGCAGTAGAAAATATTAATACAACAATCAACAGTGCATTGGTTGGAATGGATGCAGGAGACACTTATGCAATTGATCAGGCAATGATTCAGGCAGATGGAACAAAAGATAAATCAAATCTTGGCGCAAATGCAATTCTTGCGGTTTCAATCGCATGTGCAAGAGCGGCAGCAGATGCACTTGAGATTCCGCTGTACCGTTTTCTTGGGGGAGTGAATGGAAACAGACTTCCTGTTCCAATGATGAACATTGTAAATGGCGGGTGTCATGCACTTTCTTCTGGACTGGATGTGCAGGAGTTCATGATCATGCCGGTTGGAGCGCCGTCTTTTAAAGAATGCATCCGCTGGTGTACAGAGGTATTCCATGCACTTGCAGGAATCTTGAAAGACAGAGGACTTGCAACATCTGTAGGCGATGAGGGTGGATTTGCCCCGGCACTGAAATCAGACGAAGAAGCAATCGAGACAATTCTTGAGGCTGTGAAGAAGGCCGGATATGAGCCTGGCAAAGACTTCAAGATCGCGATGGATGCGGCATCTTCAGAATGGAAGACAGGAACGGTTGGAGAGTATAAACTTCCAAAGGCAGGAACAGTCTATACTTCAGAACAGCTCATTGATCATTGGAAGAAACTGGTGGAGAAATACCCCATCATTTCTATAGAAGATGCACTGGATGAGGAAGACTGGGAAGGCTGGAAGAAACTGACCGCAGAACTGGGAGACAAAGTACAGCTTGTCGGTGATAACTGATTCGTTACAAATACAGAGCGTCTTGCAAAAGGAATTGAGCTTGGATGTGGTAATTCTATCCTGATCAAGCTGAACCAGATCGGATCCGTATCTGAGACTCTGGAGGCTATTAAGATGGCACATAAGGCTGGATATACAGCAATCGCATCCCACCGTTCCGGTGAGACAGAAGATACAACGATCGCAGATCTTGCAGTTGCATTGAACACCTGCCAGATTAAGACGGGTGCTCCGAGCCGTTCGGAGCGCGTGGCAAAATACAATCAGTTACTCCGCATCGAGGAAGAACTTGGAACAAGCGCAGTATATCCGGGGAATGACGCATTTAATGTGAAATAACATCAGTAAAATAACCTGACAGTCAGGAAAATCCATGCATTTTATGATCTCAGTGGGATGAAATGCATGGATTTTTGTGCATGTATTTCTTTGATTTTCATCTAGATTTTTTTAGCTATATGTCATACAATAGAAATGTAATTGCCATCAGGCAACATAATATTTAAAAATATTTGGAGGATTTCATTATGAAAAAACCGGTTCTTGTAATTATGGCGGCTGGAATGGGAAGCAGATATGGCGGACTGAAGCAGATCGATCCAGTCGATAAAGAAGGACATATCATTATGGACTTTTCAATCTTCGATGCAAAGCGTGCGGGATTTGAAAAAGTTGTATTTATTATTAAGAAAGAAAATGAAGCAGATTTTAAAGAAGCTGTTGGAAAAGAGAATTGAGAAGATCATGGATGTAGCGTATGTATTCCAGGATCTGAACAATCTCCCGGAAGGTTACGAAGTTCCGGAAGGACGTGTAAAGCCTTGGGGAACAGCACATGCTGTTTTAAGTGCGATCGATGAGGTGGATGGACCATTTGCTGTTATCAATGCAGATGATTATTATGGACGTCATGCATTTGAGACAATCTAATTCCTTACAACGCATGAAGATGATGACAAATACCGTTATACCATGGTGGGATACCGTCTGAAAAATACGGTGACAGATAACGGACATGTTGCTCGTGGCGTATGTGAACTCAATGAGGCGAAAGAGCTGGTTGGAATCACAGAGCGTACAAAGATCGAGAAGCGTGACGGTGGAATCGCCTTCTCAGAAGACGACGGAGAGACATGGACAACTATCGACGGAGATACTCTTGTATCCATGAATATGTGGGGATTTACAAGAAGTATTCTGGATGAGATCAAGGCAGAATTTCCTGCATTTCTTGAAAAAGGACTGAAAGAGAATCCGATGAAGTGTGAGTATTTCCTGCCATCCGTAGTCAGTGACCTTCGGCAGAGGGCAGAGCAACCGTAAGAGTGCTTGAATCCGAAGATAAATGGTATGGAGTTACATACAAAGAAGACAAGCCGGTTGTAGTTGCAGCGGTACAGGCTTTGAAAGACGAAGGTCTTTATCCACAGAAATTGTGGGATTAGATTATGTGTTGTCAGTTACAGAATTTGTGAATCATAATGATTATGCAACATTTTTACCATAAGAGGAACTATTCGTATAAAGATTTTTGTGGTGGATGTGTTATAATCAGAGACAACAAAGCAAAGATAAGCAAGCTGCTGAACACAGTTACTGTGAGTGGCAGCAGCCTGAGCAGTCAAAGCTCAAAGGAGGATTTTTAAAATGGCAATTTTAGTAACAGGAGGCGCCGGATTTATCGGAAGCCACACATGTGTAGAACTTTTGAATGCAGGATATGATGTTGTAATCGCAGATAACCTTTACAACGCATCTGAGAAGGCAGTAGACAGAGTAAAGCAGATCACAGGGAAAAGACCTGAAGTTCTATAAAGCAGATATCCGCGACAAAGAAGCAATGAACGAGATCTTTGAGAAAGAAGAAATCGAGTCGGTTATTCATTTCGCAGGACTCAAGGCAGTAGGTGAATCCGTTGTTAAACCACTCGAATACTACGAGAATAACATTGCCGGAACTTTAGTTCTCTGTGATGTAATGAGAAATCATGGTGTGAAGAATATCGTCTTCAGCTCTTCCGCAACCGTATACGGAGATCCGGCTTTTGTGCCGATCACTGAGAAATGCCCGAAAGGAACCTGCACAAATCCATACGGATGGACAAAGTGGATGCTGGAGCAGATCCTGACAGATCTTCATACAGCAGATCCTGAGTGGAATGTAGTACTTCTTCGTTACTTTAACCCTATCGGAGCTCATGAGAGCGGACTGATCGGAGAAGATCCAAAGGGAATTCCGAACAACTTGATTCCATACATTACACAGGTCGCAATCGGTAAACTTGAGTGTCTTGGTGTGTTTGGTGATGATTATGATACACCAGATGGAACAGGTGTCCGCGATTACATTCACGTAGTCGATCTCGCAGTTGGACATGTGCGTGCAGTAGAGAAACTGAAAGAGAAAGCAGGAGTATCCGTATACAACCTTGGAACAGGTAATGGATATTCTGTTCTTGATATGGTAAAAGCATTCAGCAAGGCATGCGGAAAAGAGATCCCTTACCAGATCAAGCCACGCCGTGCAGGAGACATTGCTACATGTCACTGTGATGCTTCCAAGGCAAAGGAAGAACTGCACTGGGTAGCTGAGAGAGATCTGAACAAGATGTGTGAGGATTCATGGAGATGGCAGACAATGAATCCGAATGGATACGAGGATTAAGATTGATTAATCATTTATAATGTGAAATAGAAAGTTGTTGATGAGCAGGGGCGCACGATGATAGTGCGGTTTCCTGTGCTATCAACAACTTTTTTTGTATCATTTGTAAATTATGTTAACCAACCGCGAACAGCAACACAGCTCTTGCAACCAACAGTCCATCTGTATTATACTAATAGAACACGATTAAATTCAGAAGAAATTGGAGATAGAAAAATGAAGCGCGAAGTAGATCTTAATGAAATTTCAGACGGACGTCTGTATTCCTCCGGAGATATGGTTAAGGTGGACTGTCATGATTGTGAAGGCTGCTCTGCATGCTGCCAGGGAATGGGAAATTCCATCCTATTGGATCCAATGGATCTGTGGAGATTGCAACTCGGAAAAAAAAAGAGAATTTTGATACACTGCTTGCAAACTATCTGGAATTGAATGTAGTTGACGGGATGGTACTTCCTAATTTAAAGATGGCAGGAGAGGAAGAAGTCTGTCTGTTCTTGAAAGATGGAAGATGTTCTATTCATGGATACAGACCGGGAATCTGCCGTTTGTTCCCTCTTGGACGTATTTATGAGGAGAATGGATTCAAGTATTTTATCCAGGTTCATGAGTGTAAGAAGCAGGAACGTGGTAAAGTGAAGATTAAGAAGTGGCTTGGAATTGCAGATCAGAAGAGATACGAAGATTTCGTGTGGAGATGGCATACATTTCTTAAGAACTGTGAAGAAGGAATGAAAGAACTTGATGAGCAGAACGCGAAAGTACTGACGGTTGTGGTTCTCCGCAACTTTTATCAAATGCCTTATCAGGCAGAGGAAGAAGCACAGTTTTATCCGGAATTTGAAGAAAGACTGGAAAGACTGAATGCAATGTTTGGGTTTTAGAAGTGAAAGTTAGTAACAGGTGAAAGGCAGCAGTAGATGGAAAGCAACAGTAGAAAAACACAGATATTAAAAAGAAATTTTTGGATACGATTCTTTCCGTAAAGGACAGGAGGAGATTGTAGATCAGATTTTGAATGGAAGAGATGTGTTGGCAATCATGCCAACTGGAGCGGGAAAGTCACTTTGTTATCAGGTTCCGGCACTTCTGATGTCTGGGATCACGATCGTAGTATCACCGCTGATTTCATTGATGATCGATCAGGTGAAGGCACTGAATGAAGCAGGAGTTCATGCAGCGTATATTAACAGTGCACTGACAGAACGGCAGATTACAAAAGCATTAGAACTGGCAGTGGCAGGCAGATATAAGATGATCTATGTCGCTCCGGAACGCTTGTTGACACCACGGTTTCTGGACTTTGCATGTCATACAGAACTCTCCATGGTGACAATCGATGAGGCGCACTGTATTTCCCAGTGGGGACAGGATTTCCGGCCAAGTTATGTGAAGATCACAGAATTCATCCGTCAGCTTCCAAGACGCCCGGTTGTCAGTGCATTTACAGCAACTGCGACACAGAAAGTAAGAGAAGATATTCTTGAAGTACTTGATCTTGAATCTCCTTATATAAATGTATCCGGTTTTGACAGAGAGAACCTTTACTTCGAAGTAAGACCAGCGCGTGGGAAGAAGGATGCAATTAAGGAATATCTTACACAGCACAGAGAAGACAGTGGGATTATATACTGTGCTACAAGAAAAAATGTAGATGAACTCTATTTGGAATTGCAGAATGCTGGATTTTCTGTCGGAAGATATCACGCAGGAATGGGGACAGAGGCAAGAAATGAAAGTCAGGAAGATTTCATTTATGACAGGATAGAGATTATGATCGCAACTAATGCATTTGGAATGGGAATTGACAAGTCAAATGTTAGATTTGTCATTCATTATAATATGCCGCAGAGTATGGAAAATTATTATCAGGAGGCAGGAAGAGCCGGACGAGACGGAGAACCGGCAGAATGTATCCTTTTCTATTCACCGCAGGATATCATGATCAATCAGCTCCTGCTGGATAGTAAAGAGCAGATTGGAGAATACACAGAAGAAGAACTCCGGGTGATCCGGGAACAGGATGTTCTCCGGCTGCGTAAGATGAGTAATTATTGTACGACGAGCATGTGTCTTAGAAAATACATATTGAATTATTTTGGACAAGAGGCAGAAGAACATTGTGGGAATTGTTCCAATTGTCTGGAAGAATTCGTAGAGCTTGATGTCGGAGAGATTGCGGCAGACGTGATCGAGTGTGTGCGCGAATCCAGACAGAGATACGGTATGACAATGATCCTTTCCACACTGGCTGGAGCGAATACAGCGAAGATCAGAAGTGCAGGGATGAATGAACTTTCCATTTATGGAAGACAGAGTAAATGCTCTCAGCAGAGGTTGAAAGACGTAGTTTATACACTGCTCGAACACGGATACCTTCAACAGAGCGCAGATCGTTATGCGATCCTGAAACTGACAGACCGGTCAGAAGAATTACTGAAATCGAGAGAATTGAAACTTCGCTGCAAGAAGTCAGCACTTACAGAAAAGAAAAAAGTCCGGAAGTGGAAAGAAAGCGTCTCATAGAAAGGGAGAGAGTTTCGGGAATCTTACAGATAAAAGCCGAGAATTATTCGAAGAATTGCGTTCTGTGCGTTATTCTTTGGCAAAGAAAAAAGGAATTCCGCCATATATGGTCGCTTCAGATCGTACATTACATGAGATGTGTGTACTTGTTCCATTTGAAAAAAGAGGAACTGCTTGAAGTACACGGTATGGGACTTAAGAAATATGAACAGTACGGAGCAGTTTTTCTTGATAAGATTCAAGAAGTGACAGCAGGTGATAAAAAAGGTTACGGTATATCAGAAGATGCTGATGGAACAGATGCAGTTCAGAACCAGAATCCTCTGGATATCGGACCATTTGGAAGCGTAGAGAATTAACAGCAAAAAAGAAGTAAAAGAAAGAAGTGACATAAAAGTGTCTGTAAAAATATTTCCAACATTAAAAAATTATAAAAACAGAATATTTGCCAAAAGATATTTTAAGCGGAATTATCATGGCAGCGGTCTCAATTCCAATCTCTATGGGATATGCACAGATTGCAGGCGTTCCGGCGGTGTATGGACTTTATGGATCTGTTTTGCCGATCCTGCTATTTGCAATGTTCTCAACTTCAAAAACAGTTTATCTTCGGAGTAGATGCGGCACCGGCGGCAATTGTCGGAGCTGCACTGGCAACACTTGGAGTGACGGCAGAATCAGCCCAGGCATTGCAGTATGTACCATTGATCGCATTGTTTACAGGACTCTGGTTATTGTTGTTTTATCTTTTACATGCAGATAAGATTGTTGATTTTATCTCAACACCGGTTATGGGTGGATTTATCAGTGGTATTGCAGTGACAATTATTATGATGCAGATTCCGAAACTGATGGGAAGTCCGGCGGGAACTGGAGAATTCATAGAACTTGCAGAACACATTTTTCAGGCAATCACAAAGATAAACTGGTTGTCCTTTGGAATGGGAATTGGAGCACTTGTAATCTTGATTGTATCCAAAAACTGATTCCAAAGTTCCCGATGGCAATCGTTATTATGATTGCCGGAGTTTCTCTCGACAATTGTCTTTCATGTAAACCAGTATGGTGTAGTTCTCCTGCAGGCAGTTCAACCAGGGCTTCCGCGGCTTATTTTCCCGGATTTTACAGGAATCAATCTTACCCAGGCTGTGGGAAGAGCACTTATGGTTGCTGTTGTGATCATGGCAGAGACACTTTTGTCAGAGAACAATTTTGCATCCAAAAACGGATATGAACTGAATGACCGTCAGGAAATCCTTGCCTGTGCCGCAGGAAATCTTGCTGCCGGTGCAGTTGGATGCTGCCCGGTAAATGGAAGTATTTCCAGAACTTCGATGAATGAACAGTATGGAGGAAAGACACAGGTTGTATCCATTACAGCTGGACTGACAATGGCAGTTGTACTTATAGGTGCAACCGGATTTATCGAATATCTTCCGGTTCCGGTATTGACGGCAATCGTAATCTCTGCACTGATGAATGTTGTAGAGACACATCTTGCAGTACGCTTGTTTAAAGTAAGCAGAAATGAATTCTATATTTTTATTGCAGCAGGGATCGGTGTGCTGTTCCTTGGTACGATTTACGGAGTTGTGATCGGAATTTTGTTATCTTTTGTAGCAGTGATTTTAAGGGCTACAAACCCTCCGAGATCTTTCCGTGGAATGATTCCGGGAAAAGAAGTTTATTATGATCTGGAGAGAAACCGTTTTGCATATCCAATCAAGCATGTGATTATTTATAGATTTAGCGAGAACCTTTTCTTTGCAAATAACAAAGTGCTGGTTTCAGATATTGAAAACAGCATCAAAGAGGATACAAAGGTCGTAATTCTGGACGCATCAGCAATCAACAGCCTGGATATTACAGCGGCAGATGCACTCGAAATGCTTGCAGCAAGTCTGAAAAAACGTGGAATTAAGTTCTATATCACAGAACATTCCAGAGAAGTTAACGATCAGATGAGAAAGCTTGGAATCGGACATTTGATAAAAGAAGGTGCTGTGCGAAGAACAATTCTTGCGGCACTTCATGATGCGGGGATTGAGCAGCCTTGCCCATTGGATATTCCAGAAGAAGATCTCGAAAAACTTAAGCGAAGAGAATATTTTTCCCTTCCTGCAGAAGAAGAAAAATACACTGGAAGAGTTTGCATGGGCATTTGGTGATGATGCAGTCAAAGAAATTGAGAAACGAGTGCTTTCTATTGTGAAGCAGATCCATGAGATTACAGATCTCGAGAAACTTTCCGAAGAAGGAATCAAAGAAAAACTGGAATTTTGGAATTCACTTGGAGCACTTGATGAAGATGAGTTGCTCCGCAGAATGGAACTTCACTTAGATGATCTTCCAAGTGATGTAAAAGAAAACAAAAAACTCGTCATTGAATTGATCGAGCGTAGAAGAAGAAAACTTAGAGATCGTCTTCTGAAAGAGCATCCAGAGATTGTTGAGCATGTTGAAGAGCGAAGAGAGCGGCTGGAGCGAAGACTTGAGAAACAGAATCCAGATGCAGTAAAGCGTCTGAAACACTGGAAAGATGAAGAATTCTAAAGAACAATCTTTAAGATTCTTAATAAATCATTAGGATTGTTAAAGTTCTCTTGTTTCTGCAAAAAAGGAATGCTATGATTAATATGGAAGAAAAAGTCAGGGGACAATTTTGATTGTCCCCTGATTCTAAGAATAGAAAAGAAAAAAGGGATAAGCATGTGGTCTAAAGAAACAAAAGAAGAAAAAAGAACGCAAGAAAGAACAAGCGTTTTATGAACATTATGGCGCGATGGGAAAAAGCACAGATTCCATTAGAAAAGAGTGGGAGAGGCGCAAGAGGAATGAACTACGCATTCGACGCCTCAAGAGACGAAGGAGAATTGCAATCATATTGATTCTGTTCGTTGTATTAGTTCCGGCAGTTTCAACATTTACTTATTTTAAAATGAATCCGATTGTATTACGGAGTAAAGTGATCGTGCAGGAAAAGAAAGAAAGTATGGATCTGATGTCCAACATCCGTTTCGTTGTTGGTGGAAAAGCGAAAGATGTGAAGACAGAAGGGAAAGTAGATACGAATAAAGAAGGAAAATATACGGTTTACTATGTCTATGGTAAACAAAAAGTAAAAAGCTGAAGTCGAAGTTAAGGATACAAAAGCACCTGAGCTTAAAATGAAAGACAGTTATACAACAGAACTTCCGAAAGATATCAAGCCGGAAGATTTTGTAGAATCAGTAAAAGATGCATCAGATGTCACACTTGAATTTGTCGGACAGGATTCTTGGGAGAAGAAAGGAAAATACGGAGTAACTGTTGCTGCAACAGATAGTGACGGTCATAAGACAGAAGGTAAATCAACACTGAATCTGGAAGAGGATACAACAGGACCGACGATTGAAGGAGCAGATGATAAAGAACTTGCACAGGGCGATACGATGGACTTTAATGAAGGGGTTACGATAAAGGATGATATGGATCCAGAGCCAACATTGGAAGTACAGGGTGCTGACAAAGTGGATTTTGCGACACCGGGAACCTATATTGTCACCTATCTTGCAAAAAGACCGTTCCGGAAATGAGACAAAGATTGAGCGAAAGATCAAAGTGAAAGAGAATCCGGATTGGAATGAGAAAGTTGTTTATCTGACTTTTGATGATGGTCCTTCAGAGAATACCGGAGAGATTCTTGATATCCTGAAAGAGAAAAATGCGAAGGCAACCTTCTTCGTCACAGGAAATAATCAGGAACATGATGATATGATAAAAAGAGCCTTTTCCGAAGGGCATTCGATCGGACTTCATACCTATACACACGATTATGCAACAGTTTACGCATCCGAAGATGCATACTTCGCAGATCTGCAGAAAGTATCGGATCTGGTAGAGAGTATCACAGGAACGAAATCCATGATCATTCGTTTTCCGGGAGGATCCAGCAACACCGTCAGTGCAAAATATGTCAAAGGATTGATGACAACACTTACGAAAGCAGTGAGAGACCAAGGATATCAGTATTTTGACTGGAACTGTGATTCTACTGACGCAAGCGGAAATAATGTTCCGGTAGAAAAGCTGGTTTCCAACGCAACATCCTGCACGGCAAATCATGTTGATATTCTGATGCATGATACAGATGCAAAAGATACAACCGTACAGGCATTGCCACAGATTATTGATTACTATAGAAGTCAGGGATACACATTCAAAGGACTGACCGTTGATAGTGTGGCAGCGACCATGGAGTGAATAATTGATAAATATTAGAAAGAGCCAGGACAGGCACAACACACGGTGTCTGTTCTGGCTCTTAATTATATCTTAATCTTCATCATCTGTCTGTACAGAATAGGTCTGTCTCTTTCTTGCCATCTCATCGCTTTCAAGATATTCATCGTAAGTCGTGATCTTATCAATAAGTTTACCACCCGGAACGATTTCCATAATGCGGTTTGCGGTCGTCTGTACGATCTGATGGTCACGGATGTGAAGAGCAGGACTCCCGGGAACTTGATCAGCCCGTTGTTCAGTGCTGTGATAGACTCCATATCCAGGTGGTTTGTTGGCTCATCAAGAAGCAGTACATTTGCTCCTGAGATCATCATCTTGGATAGCAGGCAGCGAACCTTCTCACCACCGGAAAGTACAGCAACTTTCTTCACTCCGTCTTCACCGGAGAAGAGCATTCTTCAAGGAATCCACGAACATAAGTTACATCCTTTTCCTCAGAGTACTGTGTCAGCCACTCTGTGATATTGTAGTCATTGTCGAATTCTCCGCCGAAATCCTTCGGGAAGTAAGCCTGAGAAGTTGTAACTCCCCATTTATATGTTCCCTCATCCGGTTCCATCTCGCCGATCAGGATCTTGAAGAAGATTGTCTTAGCAAACTCATTTCCACCAACAAAAGCAACTTTATCCTCGCGGCCAAGTGTGAATGTAAGATTATCAAGAATCTTCTCGCCGTCAATTGTCTTGGAAAGTCCTTCTACAGAGAGAACTTCATTACCAATCTCACGGTTCGGACGGAAGTCGATGTAAGGATATTTACGGCTGGAAGGTCTGATCTCATCAAGCTGGATCTTTTCCAGGGCACGCTTTACGGGATGTCGCCTGTTTGGACTTGGAAGCGTTGGCGCTGAATCGGGAAATGAATTCCTGAAGTTCTTTGATCTTTTCTTCTTTCTTTTTGTTAGCTTCCTTCATCTGCTTGATCAGCAGCTGGCTTGACTCGTACCAGAAGTCGTAGTTACCTGCGTAAAGCTGGATCTTGCCGTAATCGATATCGGCGATCTGTGTACATACCTTGTTCAGAAAATAACGGTCATGGGATACAACGATGACAGTATTTTCAAAGTTGATCAGAAATTCTTCCAGCCATGCGATGGCATCCAGATCCAGGTGGTTCGTCGGCTCGTCCAGAAGCAGGATGTCGGGATTTCCAAATAATGCCTGGGCAAGCAGAACCTTTACCTTTTCAGATCCGGTCAGTTCTTTCATCAGTTTATAATGAAGCTCTGTCTCGATACCAAGTCCGTTCAGAAGATTGGCAGCATCAGATTCTGCTTCCCATCCATCCATTGTAGCGAACTCAGCTTCCAGTTCACTGGCTTTGATTCCGTCTTCATCAGTGAAATCTTCTTTTGCATAGATTTCTTCTTTTTCTTTCATAATCTCGTACAGGCGGGCATTTCCCATGATAACGGTATCAAGAACCGGAAATTCATCATATTTGAAATGATCCTGCTGCAGGAAAGAAAGTCTCTCGCCCGGGGAGATAACTACATCACCGGATGTCGGCTCAAGCTGTCCGGAGAGAATCTTAAGAAATGTAGATTTACCGGCACCATTCGCACCGATCATTCCGTAGCAGTTCCCCTCTGTGAATTTGATGTTAACATCTTCGAACAGCGCCTTTTTCCCGACGCGAAGGGTTACGTTATTTGCACTAATCATTTGAAAGTCTCCTTGTAAATAAATTAGAATTGTGATTACGTTGTTATAATTGTCCTTTTTCAAATACGTGTGAATAAGAACATACCAATCCATATATTAACATAGAAGAAAGGGTGCTGACAAGTACTGAAATAGAAAAATGCATACGAAAAAAGCAGGGCAAACTGTGTGAAAATGTATAAGAACTAATCCTTGTTCTTTCCATTGTAAAAAGTTATAATGTTACTAAGAATCTCACAATATAAATAGCAGTAGAAAAGAGGAGAAACCATGGCACTTAAGAAAGCAACAATCGTACTGGAAGGTGGAGCAACAAGAGGCATATTTACTTCTGGTGCTCTGGATTACCTTATGGAACAGGATATTTATTTTTCAGATGTGATCGGTGTGTCTGCCGGCGCATGTAATGCAGTAGATTATGTTTCCAGACAGCCGGGACGTACAAGGGACTGTATGATTCCGAATACAAAAGATATGAAGTATATTAATGGAGTGAAAGATACGATCAGGGAGAAAAGTCTGATGAATATGGATTTGATTTTTGATAAATATCCGAATGAACTGATCCCATTTGATTTTGATACATATTTTCAGTCAGAGATGCACTGTGAGCTGGTAACGACAAACTGTCTGACTGGAAATGCAGAATATATGACGGAAACAGAAGATCCTGACCGATTGATGAAGATCTGTCGTGCATCAAGCAGTATGCCGCTTGTGACTCCGATCGTAAATATTGACGGTGTCCCGTATCTGGATGGCGGACTTGCAGATTCTGTTCCGATCCGTCGTGCACAGAAGCTTGGGAATGAGAAGATCATAGTGATCCTGACGAGAAATCAGGGCTATCGTAAGAAAGTGATCTCACCGGCAGTGCAGAAGCTTTACAGACAGGCATATAAGTCCTATCCGAATGCAGTCCGGACAATCTTCAGAAGAAGTTTTATCTATAATAAGACGATGAATTATCGGATCAGCTTGAGAAGCGTGGAGAGATCTACGTCCTTCGTCCACATGTAAAACCAGTATCACGGCTCGAACAGCATCCGGATGTCCTGCATGCATTTTATGAGCATGGATATCATCTGATGGAGCGAAAGACAGAAGAAATGCTGAAGTATCTTGAACAGTAATAAAAATAAATCGACTTGTTAAAAGAAGAGAGAAAAGGGAGTTGAGTTATATGAGAGAGATTTTAGAAGAAACTCAGAACCGTGAATTATCGTGGCTTCGGTTCAATCAGCGCGTTCTCGAAGAAGCACGGGACGAGACAGTTCCTTTGATGGAACGTATGAAATTCGTAGCTATTTTCACAAGTAACTTAGACGAGTTTTTATGATTCGCGTAGGAAGTCTGTATGATATGGCATCAGCAGACAGCAAAAAAGATCGATCAGCGATCCGGTATGACAGCAAAACAGCAGTTAGATGCAATTTATCGAGCTGTTTCCCCACTTTACAAGGAACGCGATAAGACATATGCAGAGATAAAGAAACAGTTAAGTCCGTATGGTGTCTGCGGTCTTGACTTCAAAGAACTGGAGCAGCAGGAAAAGAAATTTGTAAAAAAGTATTTTAAAGAAGAGGTTCTGCCGGTGCTTTCACCACAGATCGTAGATGCGAACCATCCGTTCCCACATCTGTTAAGTAAAGAACTGTATGTGGTTGCGAATCTGAAGCAGGGAGACAAGACGATGCTCGGAATCATCCCGGTACCACAATATATTTCTAATATTCTCTATCTTCCGGGGTATGACATCCGTTATATCCGAATGGAAAAGATCATTCTGGAATTTGCAGAACTGGTATTTAACCAGTATCAGGTTTCAGATAAGAATTATATCTGTGTGACGCGGAATGCAGATGTATCACCGGATGATGAAGCTTATGCAGACAGCGGAGATTTCCGTCATGTGATGCAGGAGACACTTCATAAGAGAAGAAGGATGGCCGTTGTCCGTCTTGAGGCAGCCAATTCTCTGAGTAAAGAGATGGAGAAATATTTCTGTGAGAAATTCAATATCCGTCCGGAATGCATTTTCCGAACAAAGATGCCGATGAAGCTGGACTTTATCTTTGCAATCGCTGATAAACTTCCGGATTCGAAGAAAAAAACACTCGTGGATGTACCATTTTCTCCGCAACCGTCTTCCATGCTTGCAGAGGGGTAAGGTGATTCCGCAGATAAAGAAGAAAGACGTACTCCTTTGCTATCCATACGAAAGCATGGAACCGTTCCTTCAGCTGATCAAAGAAGCATCAACAGACCCGGAAGTTCTGACGATCAAGATCACAATCTACCGTCTGGCGAAGAAAGCACGACTTGTAGAATATCTCTGTGCAGCGGCTGAGAATGGAAAAGAGGTTACGGTCCTGATCGAGCTGAGAGCACGTTTTGATGAGCAGAACAACATTGACTGGTCCGAGCGTCTGGAAGAGGCCGGATGCCGTGTTCTGTACGGATTCGAGGGTTATAAGGTACACTCCAAGATCTGCCTGATCACATACAGAAACCGTACCGGAATTCATTACATTACACAGATTGGAACTGGTAATTACAATGAAAAGACAGCGAAGATGTATACCGATTACTCGCTGATGACAAGCAGACAAGAGATTGGTGAAGACGCAGCAGTCTTTTTCCAGAATATGTCGATCAGCAATCTGAATGGAGTTTACAAGCATCTGATTGTTTCACCGACAAGCCTGAAACAGAAAGTACTTGTCTTGATGGATGAAGAAATTGCAAAAGGTGAGAACGGAAGAATCATTATGAAAATGAATTCTGTTACGGACATGGATTTCATTCGCAAAGTAACAGAAGCATCTCAGGCAGGGGTGAAGATAGATCTGATCGTGCGTGGGATCTGCTGTATCCTCCGGGAATCAAAGGGAAAGACAGAGAATCTGCGTGTGACAAGTATCGTCGGAAGATATCTGGAACATCCAAGACTCTTTGGTTTCGGAAAAGGAGCAGATGCCAAGATGTATATCGGTTCTGCAGATATGATGACGAGAAATACAGAGAAGCGTGTAGAAGTCGCGTGCCCGGTCTATGATGTAGAGATCCGGAAACGCCTGTTCCATCAGCTTCATGTAATGCTCTCTGACAATGTGAAAGCCCGCGCGATGACAAGCAACGGAACATACGTAAAGAAACCGGTGGAAGACGGAGTGAGTCTTGTAAATGCACAGGAGACCTTTATGAGAGAAGCATCACAGGCAAAACGTCCGGCTGAAGCCAATGTGCCGAAGAAGAAAAAAGAAGGATTCTTAACAACCGTACTGAAGATTTTCAGAAAAAAACAATAGAAGGACGAGAGATGGAGGAGCAGAGAAAGATGAAACCGTTACAGAAAAAAAGACTTTGGAAAGACATCGAAAGGGGAATTGGCTACCGTATATACACTGGAAAATGAAGCCGGAATGCAGATCAGTGTATCCGACTTCGAGCAACAATGACAAGCGTACTTGTTCCGGATAAGGATAACAATCCGGTAGAAGTGACACTTGGATATGATGATGCAACCGGATATGAAGCCGGACTTGGAAATGCATTCGGAGCATCTGTTGGACGTAACGCAAATCGTATCAGTGGGGCAGTGATCGAGATCAATGGAACAGAATATCACCTGACAAAGAATGACGGAGAGAACAACTTACACAGCGGACTTGATTTCTATCACGGAAGATTGTGGAAGGTTGCGGACGCAGATGATACCCATGTAACATTTGAGATGGACAGCCCGGACGGAGATCAGGGATATCCGGGAGCACTTGTTATGAAAGTGACGTATTCCCTGGATGAAGAGAATACTTTGATGATCCACTACGAAGCAGAACCGGATCAGGATACGGTAATTAATATGACAAACCACAGTTATTTCAATCTGAACGGACATAAGAGCGGAGATGTTCTGAATCATACATTATGGCTGAATGCGGATGCATTTACACCGGCAGACGCAGCATCCATTCCGACAGGTGAGATCCGCAGTGTGGAAGGAACTCCGATGGATTTCAGAACAGATAAGACAATCGGAAAAGACATTGAAGCAGATTATGAACCGCTGGTATTCGGAAAAGGTTATGACCACAACTGGGTATTGAAAAATGAAGGCGAATTTGATAAAGTAGCAGAAGTGGCCGGGGATGAAAGTGGAATCCATATGAGTGTACTGACAGACCTTCCGGGGGTGCAGATCTATACTGCGAACTTCCTTGACGGAGTGAAAGGAAGAGACGGAGCGGTTTATGAGATGAGAGATGCAATCTGTCTGGAGACACAGTACTATCCGGATGCAATCCACCATGAAAACTTCCCAGGACCGATCTGTAAGAAAGGTGAGAAATATGATACTCGTACTGCTTACAGATTTCGTGTAAAATAATGGAATGGAAGATAGATAACTAGTTTATGGGAAAATCAGTATACATTGCGGAGAAACCGAGCGTTGCCCAGGAATTCGCAAAAGCATTGAAACTAAATACAAAACGACGGGACGGATATCTTGAGTCAGACGAAGCCATTGTCACCTGGTGCGTAGGTCACCTGGTGACGATGAGTTATCCGGAGGAATATGATCCGGCACTTAAGAGATGGAACCTGCAGACACTGCCGTTTATCCCGGAAGAATTCAAATACGAAGTCATTCCGTCAGTGGCGAAACAGTTTCAGATCGTCAGCGGGATCCTGAACCGGGAAGATGTCGATACGATCTATGTCTGTACCGACTCCGGGCGAGAGGGAGAATATATCTATCGTCTCGTGGAACAGGAAGCACACGTTGAGGGGAAAAAGCGCCGGAGAGTGTGGATCGATTCCCAGACAGAAGAGGAGATCCTTCGGGGAATCCGGGAAGCAAAAGATCTGTCAGAGTATGATAACCTCGGAGCATCTGCATACCTACGTGCCAAAGAAGATTACCTGATGGGAATCAACTTCTCCCGTCTGCTGACTTTGAAATATGGTAACAGTATTTCAAATTTTCTGCAAACGAAGTATTCCGTTGTATCTGTAGGACGCGTTATGACCTGTGTTCTTGGAATGGTGGTGCGAAGAGAACGGGAGATCCGTGTCTTTGTGAAGACACCGTTTTACCGCGTACTCAGCACGATCGATGCACAGGGGCATACGTTCGAGGGTGAGTGGAGAGCAGTGAAAGGTTCCCGTTATTTTGAGTCCTATGACCTTTATAAGGAAAATGGATTCAAGGAGCGCAAGAAAGCGGAAGAATTGATTCAATACCTGCAGACACCGGATGACGAGTCTGTAAATGTAGCAGGAATACAGGGACAGTCAGGATTGAACTGCAGGATCGAGTCGATTGAGAAAAAAGAAAGAGAAGAAGAATCCCCCTTTTTATTTAATCTGGCGGAGCTTCAGAATGACTGTTCTAAGAGATTTAAGATCAGTCCGGATGAGACACTTCGTATCGTGCAGGAGCTTTATGAGAAGAAGCTTGTGACATATCCGAGAACCGATGCCCGTGTTCTGTCTACCGCAGTGGCAAAGGAAATTACAAGAAATCTGAACGGGCTGTCAAAGTATCCGATGGCGGCACCGTATATGCAGGATATCCTGAATTTCGGAAGCTATAAGACACTTGCAAAGACACGCTATGTGAATGACAAGCAGATCACAGATCACTATGCAATCATTCCTACAGGACAAGGGTTGAATGCATTGAGTACTGTTTCATCTACTGCGAAGGGTGTGTACGACCTGATCGTGCGAAGATTCCTGAGTATCTTTTATCCGCCGGCAGTTTACCAGAAGGTTGCTATCGTGACGAAGATCAAAGAAGAAAGTTTCTTCTCAAGCTTCAAAGTACTTGCTGAGGAAGGTTATCTGAAAGTGGCAGGCATTCCGAAGAAGAAAGCTTCTCAGACAGCCACAAAAGATAGCAGTAATGGAAACAGTGAGAATAATAACAATGATACAAATGACGAGGCAGGTTCCGATTCTTCCGATCAAAGCCTGGACACCGGATTGTTCGAAGTGGTCAAGTCATTAAAGAAGGGTGCAGTCCTTCAGGTCAGAGCATTGGATATCAAAGAGGGCGAGACATCGCCGCCAAAGCGTTATAATTCCGGTTCTATGATTCTTGCAATGGAGAATGCAGGTCAGCTGATCGAGGACGAAGAGCTTCGTGCCCAGATTAAGAGCTGCGGTATCGGAACCAGTGCGACAAGAGCAGAGATTCTGAAAAAGCTTGTGAATATCAAGTATCTCGCATTGAACAAGAAGACACAGGTGATCACACCGACGCTGCAGGGAGAGATGATCTATGATGTTGTTGATCATTCCATCCGGTCACTCCTGAACCCGGAACTTACAGCAAGCTGGGAGAAGGGGCTGAACTATGTGGCAGAAGGTTCCATCACATCAGATGAATATATGAGAAAACTAGATCATTTCATCACCAGCAGAACCGTTGGGGTGAAAGGACTGAACAATCAATATCAGCTTAGAGCCTGCTATGAAAAAGCCGCTGGGTTTTATCCGTCTGTAAACAGTAATAAAACGACAGGTAGAACAAAAACAGGCAGCAGAAGTAAATGACACAATAATAAGACATAAATGTAAGTCGGTTCTAACCGACAGAAAGGAATTACTATGTTAGAAGCATTAACAGTAAAAAGAAAATTATTCATTAGACCAGACAATCGCAAAAGATATCTTCAACGGAGTTACTTATCCGTGGGAAGTACTTCCGAAGATCAGCAACTTCATCCTTGAACTTGGAGCTACATTGAGCGAGGATGAATACGAGAAACGCGGAGAAAATGTATGGGTAGCGAAGTCTGCAAAGGTTGCTCCGACTGCATTTATCAATGGACCGGCGATCATCGGAAAAGACGCAGAAGTACGCCACTGTGCATTCATCCGCGGCAATGCGATCGTAGGGAGAAGGAGCTGTTGTAGGAAATTCCACAGAGCTTAAGAATGTGATCCTGTTTAATAAGGTGCAGGTTCCACATTACAATTATGTAGGAGATTCTGTTCTTGGATACAAATCTCATATGGGAGCCGGATCCATCACATCCAATGTAAAATCTGACAAGAAACTGGTAGTTGTAAAAGACGGAGAAGAGAAGATTGAGACGGGCATGAAGAAGTTTGGTGCAATGCTCGGAGATAAAGTAGAAGTAGGATGCGGAAGCGTTCTGAATCCGGGAACAGTTGTTGGAAATCACAGTAACATTTATCCACTTTCCTCTGTACGAGGATTCGTTCCGGCAAACAGTATTTACAAAAAACAGGGCGAAGTTGTGACAAAAGAAGAAAGATAGTTGAAAATAGAAAATGATAAGAATGGCTCCTGTGTGATAACATGGGAGCTATCTTAGACAGGAGAAATAAAGCAGATGAATAAAGTAGGTTTTATCGGTGTAGGAATCATGGGAAAATCCATGGTCAGAAATCTCATGAAAGCCGGATTTGAATTACATATCTATGCAAGAACAAAGAGTAAAGTAGAAGATGTGATCAGCGAAGGAGCACAGTTCCATGAGTCAATCAAGGATTGCGTGCAGGATTGTGATGCAGTTATCACAATTGTTGGGTTCCCACAGGATGTAGAAGAAGTATACTTTGATGAGGGGAATATCTTAGACAGTGCAAAGGAAGGCGCTTATCTGATCGATATGACAACAACAAGTCCGCAGATTGCTGAGAAGATCTACGCGGAAGGCACAAAGCGAGGCTTCCATGTGATGGATGCACCTGTCACAGGCGGAGATACAGGAGCGAAAGCCGGAACATTGTCCATCCTTGTTGGCGGAGAGAAAGAAGATTATGAAGCCTGTATGCCACTCTTTGAGGCAATGGGAACAAACATTAATTATCAGGGTAAGGCTGGATGCGGACAGCACTGTAAGCTGGCAAACCAGATCATGATCGCCGGAACGCTTTCCGGTGTATGTGAGGCTCTTACTTATGCCAAAGAACAGGGACTGGATCCGGAAGTATTCATGAAGTCCGTTGCGACAGGTGCAGCAGGAAGTAAGCAGCTTGACACATTCGGACCAAAGATCTTAAAAGATGATTATGCACCGGGATTCTTTATGAAACACTTCATCAAAGATATGAAGCTTGCACTGATCGAAGCGAACAGAAAAGGACTTTCCCTTGATGTACTCAGTATGGTTCTTGCCAATTACGAAGAACTTGAGCAGGAAGGATACGGAGATCTCGGAACACAGGCGTTGATGAAATTCTATGATGAAGAACATCGAAATACGGAAGAGTAAAAATTTGTGAATGGTAACCGTAAAAATTCTGTTAAGAATCAACAAAACAGGTTGAAGTAACAGGGAAAAGAAAATATAATAGACATCAGAGAAAAAACTGTTGAAGAATATAAAAATCAACAACAGGAAGACTTGAAGGAGGACACGAAAATGCTTACAGATAATTTTGTAACAATGGAAATTGGAAAAGCAAAACACATTGCACTCGTAGCCCATGATGGAAAGAAGAAAGAACTGATTGAATGGTGTGATAGAAATAAAAAGAAGTATTACAGGGACATTTCCTATGCGGAACAGGAACAACAGCCCGTCTGATCGCAGAGAAAACAGGACTTCCGGTAAAAGGATACTGCAGTGGTCCACTTGGTGGAGACCAGCAGATCGGTGCGAAGATTGTAGAAGGACAGATTGATTTCATGATCTTTTTGTGGGATCCGTTAGAGGCACAGCCACATGACCCGGACGTTAAGGCACTTCTTAGAATCGCAGTAGTATATGATATTCCGGTTGCGAACAACCTGCAACAGCAGACTTCATGCTGAATAGCAAGTTCATGAATGAGCCTTATTCCAGACAGATTGAGAATTTCAATAAGACGATTCAGGACCGCGTTGCGGAGATGAAATAAAATAATTTAAGTATTAAAAAATACCTGCAGATATCAATTTTGACATCTTGCAGGTATTTTTATGGATTTTTACAGAAGTCCTTTTTCACGCTTCTCAAGAAGAGCATGAATCTTATCTGTCGGGCTGATAACAGAGCTGATCGGCACATCATGGTTCAGGGAATCAATGATCAGTGCGATAAATTTACTCATATCAGCTTTTTACGAAGTAAGGTTTCTCATAAAGTTCCGGTGGGAGATATGTAAGGTTTGTTGTAATAACTTTACTGATATATCCCTTATTGTAATACTCATCGAATTTATCAAATCCGTCTGTGAACAGTCCGAATGTTGTACATACAAAGACACGTCCGGCCTTACGATCTTTCAGCTGTTTTGCAACATCAAGCATACTTTCTCCGGAAGAAATCATATCGTCAACGATGATGACATCTTTTCCTGTCACATCATCACCGAGGAATTCATGGGCAACGATCGGGTTCTTTCCGTTTACAACTGTAGAGTAGTCACGGCGTTTGTAGAACATACCCATATCAACACCAAGTACATTAGAGAAGTAAACTGCACGGTGCATAGCTCCTTCATCCGGGCTGATGATCATCAGATGTTCTTTGTCAGCTTTCAGATCCGGTACTTCACGGAACAGTGCTTTTAAGAACTGATACTGTGGGTTAAAGCTGTCAAATCCACTAAGTGGAATCGCATTCTGTACACGCGGGTCATGAGCATCAAATGTAATGATGTTGGAAACGCCCATTGCGTCCAGTTCTTCCAGTGCAAGAGCACAGTCCAAAGACTCTCTTCTTGTACGCTTGTGCTGTCTGCTTTCGTAAAGGAAAGGCATGATAACATTGATACGGCGAGCCTTACCTGTTGCAGCAGCGATAATTCTCTTCAGATCCTGATAATGGTCATCCGGAGACATATGGTTAAGATGTCCGTTTACTGTGTAAGTCAGGCTGTAGTTGCATACATCAGTCATGATAAAAAGATCAGTACCACGGATTGTCTCTTTCAGGATACCCTTAGCTTCACCGGAACCGAATCTCGGACAACTACAGTCTACCTGGTAATTGTTGGCCTTATAGTTTCTGTAAAGTGGGGATTCTGTTACTTCGTTGATCGTGTTCTCACGGAAGGAAACAATATAATCATTTACCTTCTGTCCCAGAGGTTTGCAGCTCTCCATAGCAATCAGTTTCAGAGGTGCAATCGGGAGTGTGTTTTCTAACATTTCGATGTTCGTCATTTTCTTCTCCTCAGTGTGAATTAGTTTTTAACCGTCTTAAGAAATCGGACGGTAACGCGAATTGATTAATTAGAATTAACAGATTAATCATTATACATTTAACGTTATACCATTTTTCAGGAGAAACTTCAAGGAGGGCAGGGCGGAGAGTGGACGATAAAATGTATTTTTTACAGAACAAGACAGAAAATAACAAACTTGTCTTTTATAAGGTGCAATGGTAGAATCTTAAGTAGGAAAATGTGCAGCAGAGTTTAATATTGATATGAGCTGTCCGCATGCTTTTATCAGAAGAAAGAAATCGGAGTGCAGCAGGTAGATGTGGATTCTAAGACGATCATAGAAGCTGTGGTATAAGAAAAGAAAAATAAAAGAAATAAAAAGAGCTTTAATATCTGAACGATACAGTGGTATTGTGGAAGATATTAAGGCTCTTTCTATGTATAAGGGAAAATGGTAACTGGCCAGAGCCAACCTCCAAAATGCTATGCATTTTAAACCTGTTTTTTGAAATTTTGCTTGGCTCTGAACAGTTATAAATTTCGTAGAGTATACAACTCTACGAAAAAAATGAAATTAAGTTGAATTTATGGGGTTTTTTAAAAGATATGACCAATTATTTGACAGTAAATACAGCGTTTAGCATCCATATTTTGCTGTTTCTGCTCCATAGAAGGATGCACATACCGGTTTAGAGTTGTGTTGATATTGGAATGTCCTAAAATCTCACTTAACGTCTTCATATCGAATCCAAGTTCTACGCAACGGGTTGCAAAAGTATGTCGCAGACAATGAAAATGAAGTGGTTCGATCTGACATTTTTTCAAAGTTTTTTTGAAATAATATTCGATCGACCGCGGCTCGCGAAAACTCTTCTTCTTTCCAGTGAGGATATATGCTTCGGGATCTATCGTGTGAGATTGGACGTATTGCTGCAAGATCTCAAACAGGAAATCTGGAATCGGAATGATACGGATGGAGCTTTCTGTTTTTGGTTGAGTGATAATGATTTTTGTATTATGTTCGGAATCATCTGTGTGATCCTTGACTCTGTGTAAAGTCTTAGATATCTCCAGATATTGTTCCTGAAAATGAATATCCTTCCACTGCATTGCACAAAGTTCCCCAAGACGTACTCCTGTATATAGTGCAATCAGCGTCCCGATATTTTTATGTGTCAGATTCCCTAATAAATAGTCCTGCAAGGCCTGCTGTTCCTTTAGAGAGAGGATCCGAAGCGGTTTCCTGACGGACTTGACTGAACAGAGTTCCGGGTTGCAAAGAGACAGTTCCCCTTCCTTTTCAGCAGTTTTTAAAATTAATTTGACAACAGAACGGATATCGGTAACTGTTTTCGGAGCCAATCCGGAACCATCACTTTTCCCTGAAACCAATAATCTGTTCAGAAATACTTCACAATCTTTATTACTGAACGTATAGACAAGGCGATCACCAATCATAGGACTGATATAGTGGCTGAAAAGATAATGATACCTTACATAAGTAGATTCCTTGCAGGAAGGCTTCATCCGTTCCAGCCAGAGCAGTCCGTAAAAGGAAATGTTCTTCTTCATACGAACACTTTGAAAAAGACGTGGATCCATTTTTCTTTTTGCATCATTTTGCTTTTTTCTTAACAGTTAAATAATCTGCATAGATAGAACGGTATCTGGGACTACCATCTTCTTTGAATGAATAAATGTATCTCGGCTTCCCAGCGACCGTCCTTCCTTTTTTAAATATTTTCTCCTCTTCGTGGCATATTTTTCTCCTCCATTTTGACCATTTTTTGACGGTAAATAAGTCAATAATCACAAAAAATAAGCAGTGCTGTGTGATGAAAACGATTAAATTTTCGCGTATTATTGATAAGAATACACAAATTTCAACATTTCTTCTTTGACTTGAACGTATAATGAAAATAAGATATCACTGATTAAAGTCTTTTTAAACCGTAAATTAACTATAAAGGAATTCGTAGAGTTGTATACTCTACGAAATTCAAAAACAGAATAAGGATAGGAATGAGTATGGGAAGAAGACCCAGAGATCTAAGTGGACAGAAGTTTGGACTACTTACTGCCATGTATTCGACAGAACGCAGAGACCATAGAGGTTCTGTGTACTGGCATTGTGTCTGTGAATGCGGCAATGAGATTGATGTATCTGCTGGTGCATTGATGGATGGTAAAAGCATTTCTTTCCGGAAAGGAAGAAGGTGCTTTTTGTAGGTCTTGACGTTACAATAAAGTTTAAGTACGTGATTGTAGTAATTATTTGTGCTGTGGCAATCATGGGTGGAACAAGCTATTATAGTAGTGTATATCCGAGCAGAAAGTAACTGATGTACAGGATACAGTTACTCAGAATGAAATGCAATCCCCAGTCGATGATGAAGGCTTTGTATTTGCTAAGAGTAGCAGCGAAATGCTTTCGGAAGAAATGGTGTTGGCTCTGAGCGATGACAGGACAGTAGGATTTCAGAGGCTTTTAAGAATGTCTATCAATGAAATCTATATATTATATAATTATGCGGTAAAAGATCAAGAAGGATTACTTAGTTTGCTGGCTCAGTATGATTACCCCAATATAAAAGAAGATATGGGTTGAAGACATCGTATTGGGATTTTAGAAAGTATCTCGAAAATATGCAGAAGATTTTCTCGTACAGATGGAGAATATGTATAGTATTGCGCCTTTTGAAAGGCTGGATAAGCGATTTAAAAAGAATAAAAACATTCAAAATCGCCGGGATGACGCTATATATAAAACACTGTGGAAAAAATTTTGAATATGGACTTGGCGAAGCGAATGAAGCAGAGATGTTGGACTTTTCTAAATCAATAGTAGATGATTTGGACTTAGATGGAGATCCAGTTGGAATAAAAGACACAATGGATGATTATTGGGAAGAACAATATAGATTTATTGAGGGACTTAATGAATATGTAGGCAAATGGATTAGGCAGGTACGTTTATTCAAAGCAGCGCCAATGAAGGCTACTTTTATTGATAACTCTGAGGATTATTTTTTTACATTTAATTATACCAGCGTCTTGGAACGTATATATCGTGTACCGTCTAACCATATATTATATATTCATGGCGGATTATATCCATATTGTGATGAACCTAACCATATATTGAAGAAAATATATTCATGGACGGATTATATCCATATTGTGATGATACTGTATTTTCATAAAAACTGTATTTCAAAAAAAAGTGGAAATTTTATTATCACAGTTCGGAAGACTATAATGCTGCAGAAAAAGCGGTTAAAGAATTGGAATTGGACATAGGGGATTATGAAATACTGCCATCAGATTGTTTTTGGCAATAAAGTGATGAAGAAGATGGGAGTGTGAAGCAGCGAATTGTCAGCGGAGGGAACTGCACGATAGAATCGGCAGTATTCTCTTCCTGACAGCGCAACTTATCTGAAAAAAGCATTTTCTGAGCAGAAGAACGACACAATCTCGTAGTTTTATCTTATGGGAGCATACTGCTCTTATAGGATAAGACCATAAGCACGAAGAGGTCACAGCCTTAAAAACAGAATATATATGGATCAAAAGTTCTGATTGTTGACAGCAACAAGGATGATGGAAAGTTGATTAATCGTGACAGCTCATGAGATTAGTAACACTTAAGAAATCAACGTGTATGGGTCTGTCACGGAAACAAAAATTTAGATACAGGTAATAAAATACTGTTCTGATTTCAAAAATAATTCAGCTTGCAATATTAGGATTCTCATGTTAATCTAATACCATACAGTCCACATTCTGATGGACTGCAAAAGATCTATGAACCAAATCGGTAATTATTCAATAAGCTCAGTTTTCCGAGCAGATAATCCGATGACAAACCAAAAAAAGATGAATATTGTTTGAAGATTATGTGATGGAGTAAGTTTCTCGTTACTGTTTCTCAAATATCTGATTTTAACGGGATAGTTACTTCCATAGAAAACTATCTTGTGTTAAGATAAATATAACTTTAGAATCCTCTTCTTCAAGCAAGTATTTATTGTACAGAAGAGAGGAGAATTCTATGAAAGAAAACGAGAAAAGTGTATCAACTAAAGAGAGCAACATCACATTGTAAAGCATTGAAAGAGACGCAAGAAGATTTTATCATGCTTCCAACGGTAGATTTCTGTTTCAAGGAATTAATGCAGAATGATAACATCCGCAAGAATATCATTGCAGCACTACTAAACGTTCCGCCCAGTGAGGTAGAGAATACGGAACTTATGCCTACGATTCTTAGAAAAGAATCGAAAGATGATAAGTATGGAATATTAGATGTCCGGGTGAAACTGAAAGATGGAGAACAGATTGACTTTGAGATGCAGGTAGAAGCATTTGATTGCTGGGCAAATCGTTCGGTTTATTATCTGAGTAAGATGTATACAAGTGAAATAAAAGAAGGCGATGGATACGATTGCTTGAAGAAGTGTATCCATGTGAGTATTCTTGCATATGATCATTTTCTAGATGATAAAGAATATTATCGAAGAATTGCATTTTGTGATACGAAGACAGGAAAAGAGTATACAGATCTTATGGAGATGCATATCTTAGAATTGTCGAAACTTCCGCCGGAAGAGAAGAATGAGACAAGCTTGTTACAGTGGATGCGCTTTCTTGGAGGAAAAACCAGAAAGGATTTTGAAGAGATGGCAAAGAAGAATTCAGAATTGGAAGAAGCGTATGACGTATTGGATAAATTAAGTGCAGATGAAAAGAAGAGGTTAGAATACGAGACAAGACAAAGAGCAATCAGAGATTATAATATAGGCATGTTAACCGCAGAAAGACGAGGAATGGAAGCTGGACGCAAAATTGGAAGAAAAGAAGGGGAAACTTTGGGAGTAAGCAGAATTAATCAATTAATTCTCGAATTATCAAAACATGGACGTACAGATGATATCGTGAAAGCAGCAGCTGACAAGGAGTATCAGGAAAAGTTGCTGAAGGAATTTGATTTATAACAGACAAACTAAAGATTATTTAAGAAAAGACGATAAGCTCATATTTGAACCTATCGTCTTTCCTTTTATGGTTATAAAAAGTTTATTATGAAGATGGCATAATTATAACGCAAATGATTAACTAACATCATGCGGTCATTGGCGAATTCTCCGCCGCTGACTTCCTCGAATTTTGCAAGAAGGTCAGATACCTTAAGGTTTTTCTTTTCTTCACCGGATACATCGTAGATGACTCTTCCTTCATGCATCATGATCAGGCGGTTACCGTGTGCGATGGCATCTTTCATATTATGTGTTACCATCATGGCTGTCAGATTATTTTCGCTGATGATCTTGTCAGAGAGTGCAAGTACTTTTGCGGCAGTCTTTGGATCAAGAGCGGCTGTATGCTCATCAAGGAGCAGAAGTTTCGGCTTTTTAAGGGAAGCCATCAGAAGTGTGATCGCCTGACGCTGTCCGCCGGAGAGGAGACCAACCTTACTGCTTAAGCGGTCTTCAAGTCCAAGATCAAGTTCTTTTAACGCTTCTCTATAGTGTTCACGTTCTTTCTTTGTAACGCCCCAGCCAAGACCTCTTTTCTGACCACGGCGTGCAGCAATGGCCATATTTTCTTCAATAGACATCGTTGCTGCGGTTCCTGTCATAGGATCCTGGAACACACGGCCGAGGAAGAGTGCACGTTTATGTTCGGAAAGTTTTTTGTGATGTCAGTACCGTCGATGATAATATTTCCTTTATCGATTCCCCATACACCTGCAATCGCATTCAATGTTGTTGATTTACCGGCACCGTTACCTCCGATGATGGTCACGAAATCTCCGGGATTTAAGTTGAGGTTAACTCCGTTGAGCGCACGTTTTTCATTGACCGTACCAGCATTAAATGTTTTATAAATATCTTTGATTTCTAACATGTATCCCATTATTTTGCCCGTCCTTTCTTGAAGTAAGTATCTTTCATATAAGGAACTGCGAGGAAGCATGCAACAACTACAGCTGAGAACAGTTTCATATAATCAGATGGCATCTTCAGCCAGAGTACTAATGCGATTACAAGGTAGTAAAGGATTGCTCCGATGAAGACTGCACCGAGTGTGAAGGCAAAAGCTGCTTTTCTGTGTGCACAGAATTTTCCGAAGATCACTTCGCTGATGATGACGGCTGCAAGTCCGATAACGATCGCACCACGTCCCATATTGACATCCGCTGCTCCCTGATACTGGGCGTAAAGTCCACCGGAAAGTCCTACAAGACCGTTAGAGATCATCAGTGCAAGAACTTTGTTGAATCCTGTGTTGATGCCCTGAGCACGAGCCATCTGTTCGTTACATCCTGTCGCACGGATGGATGCACCGAGTTCTGTTCCGAAGAACCAGTAGCAGAGTGCGATCAGAATCAGTGCTGCAAGGATTAATTTCAGGAAGAAGATCCAGTTGCCTTCTCCGGTTACATAACGAAGAGAAGCAACCAGTTTGTACTGCATGACATTGACCGCCTGGTTGGATTTCCCCATAATGCCAAGGTTTACGGAGTAAAGTCCGATCTGTGTCAGGATACTTGCCGAATTCCAGGAATTCCGAAAAAGGTATGTAAGACTCCTGTTACAAATCCTGCTGCCATACCTGCAAGAAATGCAAAGATAAGTGCAAGTGCAGGATTCACACCTGCGCGGATGAGCATAACTGCGACTGCACCGCCGGTTGCAAGTGAACCGTCTACGGTCAGATCTGCAAAGTCAAGTATACGAAATGTAATGTAAACACCGAGTGCCATAATTCCCCAGATAATGCCCTGGGCCACGTTGCCCGGGAGAGCACGTACCAGAGTCATTGGATCAAGGGCTGCGAAATATGCTGCCATGATTTATCCCTCTAATCTTTTCTTTTTATTGTTTCATATAAATAGATAAGTATAATTAAGGTTACTGTTCACTGGTGATATCCTGCGAGGTGTTTTGGCATGAATATGCCAAAATCCCGAGACATACAAGCCAAAATTCCATTGCCGCAGGCAATCTGGAATGAATTTTGGCTACGTTACTGTGAACGGAGTGAACAGTAACTAGAATCAAGAGCGACCATTCATCCGGATGAAGCCCGCTCTTGAGAAAAATATGTTTTGTTTAATATCTTCTAATTAATATGTTCCGGTTGAATGGAAGAATCTTATTCTTCTATTGCTTCATATTCATCTGGAACTGTAATTCCAAGTTCTTCACAAATTGTCGGATTGTACATCTTTGTTACATTCGGGGCACTTTCAATCTTCATTGTAGTAATGTCAGCACCGTTTACAAGGATGTCGTAAGCCATCTCACCGGCTTTGTATCCGATATCGTAGTAGCTGATGGAAAGTGTAGCAATACCGCATCCTTTACAGATTCCCTGCTCACCGGCGATTACAGGAACCTTAGCCGGCAGACAGATGTTATTGATGATTTCTGTGTTTGAAGCCATTGTGTTATCTGTAGGAATGTAAAGTGCATCACATTCGGAAACTGCATTTGTTACAACAGACTGAATCTCATTAGAATCAGCAGCTGTGTACTCTTTGTATGCGATTCCATCTTTCTCTAATGCTTCAGCGAAAAGCTTTGCCTGATATGCTGAGTTCGGTTCAGCGGAGCAGTAGAGAAGTCCGACTGTTTTAGCATCAGGAATGAGTTCTTTGAGCATTGCCTCCTGCTCATCAATCGGTGCAAGATCGCTTGTTCCGGAAATGTTCATTCCTGTTGCTCCTGTCCAATCAGAAATATCCAGAGCTGTTGCATAATCTGTGATTGATGTTCCAAGAATCGGAATATCACTTGTTGCTGCGCTTGCACACTGGAGTGCTGTTGTTGCATTTGCAAGAATCAGATCCACATTATCCGCTACGAAGTTATTTGCGATTGTAGCACAGTTAGCCTGCTCGCCCTGGCCGTTCTGAAGGTCGAATTTGACATTGCCTTCTCCGAACTTTTCTGTACAGGCATCTTCAAATCCTTTTGTTGCTTCGTCAAGAGCAGCATGCTCTAACTGCTGTAAGATACCGATCTTATAAGTCTTTCCTGAATCGGATCCGTTGTCTGCGCTCTTATCTGTAGAGTCGGATGAACTTCCGCAAGCTGCAAGTGAAAGTGTCATTCCGGCAGCCATAAGTACTGCTAAAATTTTCTTAGATTTCATGATTGTGTCCTCCCTTTTTCGATTCATACAATCTACGCTTTAAACCGTTACGCTTTAAAGCACTAAACTGTAAGATGTCATGTGTTAAATTATAGCACGATTATTTGATACGTCAAGTAAAAATGGAACAAAAATGCAAGATTGTTGAAAAAATGTTGCAAAAAAACAATGCTTTATTCGTCTGGAAAATTGTGATATTATAAGATATGGTATAAAATTAAGAATCATGAAAGTCTTTCTTCTATAATATGGGGATTTTTGCTGCAAAGAAATTAACAGAAGGATTTTTATGGAATTGAATAAAGGAGTTTATTTTTATAGATGAAGAAAAAGCACGAACACATTATAGAAGATGTGCGGCCGGGAAGTATTGCAGAAGAACTGGGGATTGAACCGGGAGATGTTCTGCTGGAGATTGACGGTCAGGTGATCGAGGATATTTTTGACTATCAGTTTTATGTGGAATCTGAGGAGCTGCTTGTTGTGATCCGAAAAGCGAACGGGGAAGAATGGGAGCTTGAAATTGAGAAAGATGTTGATGAGGATCTGGGAATTGATTTCGGTAAGGGACTGATGGATGAGTATCATTCCTGCCATAATAAATGTATTTTCTGCTTTATCGACCAACTGCCGCCCGGGCTGCGTGATACGCTGTATTTTAAGGATGATGATTCCAGACTGTCATTCCTTCAGGGAAACTATGTCACACTGACAAATATGAGCGAGAAAGATATGAATCGTATTGTCCGTTATAGACTGGAACCGATCAATATTTCGTTCCAGACGACGAATCCGGAGCTTCGTTGTAAGATGCTTCATAACCGTTTTGCAGGGGAGGCTTTGAAGAAAGTTGATATTCTGTATCAGGGCGGCATTGAGATGAACGGACAGATTGTTCTTTGCCGTGGAGTGAATGACGGGGAAGAATTGGAACGGAGTATTCGTGACCTGACGCAGTATCTGCCGCTTTTACGCAGTGTGTCAGTTGTGCCGGTTGGACTTTCCAAGTATCGAGATGGATTGTATCCATTAGAGCCATTTACAAAGGAAGAGGCAAAGGAAGTCATTCGCACGATTGAGAAATGGCAGAAGAAAGTCTACGCAGAATACGGGATCCATTTTATTCATGCAGGAGATGAGTGGTATCTGCTGGCAGAGGAAGAAGTTCCGGAAGAGGAACGTTATGACGGATATCTTCAGCTGGAGAATGGAGTCGGCATGCTTCGTCTTTTATTTAATGAGTTTGAAGAAGGTTATGCGAAGCTGGAAAGCGGAGAACATCAGGAAGAGATTTCTCTTGCAACAGCAAAGCTTGCATATCCGTATCTTGAGCGTATGGCGAAGAAGATGGAGGAGAAGTATGAGGGACTTAAAGGTTCACACATATTGTATCCGGAATGATTTCTTCGGAGAGCGTATCACAGTCTCTGGTCTGATCACAGGACAGGATCTGATGAAGCAATTAAAAGATCAGCCACTTGGAAGCAGGCTTCTGATTCCGTGCAATATGCTGAAGATGGATGAAGATATTTTTCTGGATGATTTTACATTGGATGAGGTGGCGGATACTTTACAAGTTCCCATCGATATTGTAAAATCAAGCGGACAGGATCTGATCGATGCTATTTTAGGTGTCGCAGGTCCGAATCCCACAGATATAGATGAGAATCAGATGAAAGACCGTAGGATCACTACGGCTTAAGAGAAACTATTTAAGAGAAAATAAGAGAAAACAGGAAGGTAAGAATAGAATGAGTAAACCGGTAGTTGCCATTGTAGGGCGTCCGAATGTAGGCAAATCCACACTTTTTAATGTGTTGGCAGGGGAGATGATCTCCATTGTAAAAGATACACCGGGTGTTACAAGAGATAGAATCTATGCAGATGTTGACTGGCTTGACAGAGACTTCACACTGATCGACACAGGTGGTATTGAGCCGGACAGCAGTGATATCATTCTCTCTCTCAGATGAGAGAGCAGGCACAGATCGCCATTGACACAGCGGACGTGATTCTGTTTATGGTAGATGTCAAGCAGGGATTGGTAGATGCAGATTCCAAGGTAGCGGATATGCTGCGCCGCTCCGGTAAGCCGGTTGTTCTTGTTGTAAATAAGGTTGACAATTTTGACAAGTATATGGCAGATGTATATGAATTTTATAATCTGGGAATCGGAGATCCGGTGCCAATCTCAGCAGCATCCAGACTTGGTCTTGGAGATATGCTTGATGCGGTTATAGCACATTTCCCGGAGTGGGATCCATCAGAAGAGGATGATGACCGTCCGAGAGTGGCAATCGTAGGAAAGCCGAATGTAGGAAAATCTTCTATTATAAACCGTCTGCTTGGTGAGAACCGCGTAATTGTATCCAATATCGCAGGTACAACAAGAGATGCGATTGATACAGAGATCGTGCATAACGGAAAGGAATACATTTTTATCGACACAGCAGGTCTTCGTAGAAAGAACAAGATCAAGGAAGAACTGGAGCGTTTCATGATCATCCGTACGGTAAGTGCTGTAGAGCGTGCAGATGTTGTCCTTATGGTGATCGATGCGACAGAAGGTGTTACAGAGCAGGATGCCAAGATCGCAGGTATTGCCCATGAGAGAGGAAAGGGCGTTATCATTGTCGTTAATAAATGGGATGCAGTAGAGAAGGATGATAAGACAATGAAAGAATACGAAGGAAAGATCCGTCAGGTACTTTCTTATATGCCATATGCAGAGATCATGTATGTATCTGCACTGACAGGACAGAGACTTCCGAAACTGTATGATATGATCGATATGGTCATTGAGAACAGAGACACTTCGTATTGCGACAGGAGTTCTCAATGAGATTATGGCAGAGGCAGTTGCCATGCAGCAGCCACCGTCAGATAAAGGTAAGAGATTAAAACTCTATTATATTACACAGGTTGCTGTTAAGCCACCGACATTTGTTATCTTTGTAAATGACAAGAACCTGATGCATTTTTCCTATACAAGATATCTGGAAAATAAGATTCGGGAAGCATTTGGCTTCAGAGGAACTTCACTGAAGTTCTTCATCCGTGAGAGAAAGGAAAAGGATCAGTAGAATCGAACGTATTATCTGTCTGGTGAGCGGATATGCCTGCGGACTTCTGCAGAGCGGTTATCTGGTCGGAAAGATGCATCATATTGATATAAGAAAAGCAGGAAGCGGAAATTCCGGTTCGACGAATGCACTGCGTGTTATGGGATTGAAAGCAGGACTTATGACATTCGCGGGAGATGTGTTGAAGTGTTTTGCAGCAGTGCTCATTGTCCGTGCAATATATCATGGAAGTAATATTCTTCCGCTTCTGATGATGTATGCAGGAGCAGGAGTTACTTTGGGACATAACTTCCCATTTTATATGAATTTTAAAGGTGGGAAGGGAATCGCTGTTATGGCAGCACTTGTGGTAAGCAACTGTTTCTGGCATCTGCCGTACAGTTCCATCCTGTTTTTTGTCACACTGGCATTCTTTCTTGTGCCGGTGCTTGTGACAAGATATGTTTCCCTTGGTTCATTGCTTGCTTATGCAGTGTTTTTTATCCAGATGGTGATCTTCGGACAGCTTGGATGGTTTGATATGGCGAAGGGTGCGGTATATGAGTTATATGTGATCACGTTCTTACTTACAGCACTTGCATGGTACAGACACCGCGCCAATATTAAACGTCTGTTGAATGGAACAGAGAATAAATTCGGTTCAAAGAAATAAAAGAAGCGAAAGAAAAGGAGAGATGATATGGCAAAAGTAGGAGTTCTTGGGGCAGGAAGCTGGGGAACAGCCCTGGCAATCCTTCTTCATGATAATGGACATGATGTAACTGTCTGGTCGATCGATCCGAAAGAAGTGGAGATGTTGAGCGAGAAGCGGGAGCATGTATCAAAACTTCCGGGTGTCCATATTTCAGAAGAGATTATGATCACAAATGAGATGGAAGAGGCTATTAAAGGAAAAAGATTTCTTAGTTCTTGCAGTTCCTTCTATCTTTACAAGAAGTACAGCGGCAAAGATGAAGCCGTATGTTGTTGATGGGCAGATGATCGTTGATGTAGCGAAGGGAATCGAGGAAGATACACTGATGACGCTGTCTCAGCAGATCAGCCAGGAGATTCCGCAGGCAGACGTAGCAGTGCTCAGTGGACCGACACATGCAGAAGAAGTAGGAAGAAAGCTTCCAACATCCTGCGTGATCGGTGCAAAGACAAAAAGACAGCAGAGTACTTGCAGTCTGCATTTAACAGTAAAGTATTCCGTGTGTATACAAGTCCTGACATGCTTGGAATCGAGCTTGGAGGTTCTCTTAAGAATGTCATCGCACTTGCGGCAGGAATTGCAGATGGTCTCGGCTATGGAGATAATACGAAGGCTGCTCTGATCACACGTGGTATTGTTGAAATCGGAAGACTTGGCGTGAAGATGGGCGGCAAGTTCGAGAGCTTTTGTGGACTTACCGGAATCGGTGATCTGATCGTTACTTGTGCCAGTGTTCATAGCCGTAATCGTAAAGCCGGTTACTTAATGGGACAGGGCAAGTCGATGGAAGAGGCAATGGAAGAAGTAAAGATGGTCGTGGAAGGTGTATATTCCGCTAAAGCGGCCGCAAAGCTTGCACAGAAATATGAAGTGCCAATGCCGATCGTAGATGAGATCAACAAGGTTCTTTTTGAAGGAAAGGATCCAAAACAGGCAGTAGATGACCTGATGCTTCGCGAGTCTAAGATTGAGAACTCTTCTCTTCTCTGGGAAGAATAAGAGAACGAAACGAATATAAAATTAAAGTCATACCCCTTTGTCTGGCTGCATACATTGGTATCAGCAGAACAAGGGGGTATTTTTATGGATTCATTTCAGGTATACAAAGATATGAAAGCACGGACAAACGGAGAAATCTACATCGGAGTTGTGGGACCGGTTCGGACAGGCAAGTCAACGTTCATCAGGCGTTTTGCGGAGCTTTTGATTTTACCGAATCTTAAGGAAGAGCATGTAAAGCAGCGGACACAAGATGAACTTCCTCAGGCAGCATCGGGAACTACGATCATGACAACAGAGCCGAAGTTTATTCCAAAAGAAGCAGCGGATGTAAAGCTTTCAGATGACATAGAGGTGAAGATCCGGCTGGCAGACTGTGTTGGGTTCATGGTGGATGGAGCGAATGGCCATACCGAGAATGGGCAGGAGCGTCAGGTGAAGACGCCATGGTATGACTATGAGATACCATTTACAAAGGCAGCCGAGATCGGAACACAAAAGGTGATACACGATCATGCGACGATTGGATTTGTTGTGACTACAGATGGAAGTGTGACAGATCTGCCAAGAGAAAACTATGCGGCAGCAGAAGAGCGGACGGTGAAAGAACTCCGGCAGATCGGGAAGCCATTTCTTATTTTATTGAATTGCCAGAAACCGTATTCGAAAGAGACGGAACGTCTGAAATCAGCGCTTGAAGAGAAATATGCGGCACCGGTTTATCCGGTGAATTGTGAACAGCTCAAGGAAGACGATATTTATGAAATGATGTGCCAGGTACTGTATGAATTTCCTGTCACAGAAATAGAATTTTATATTCGAAATGGGTGGAAATGTTGTCATGCGATCACAGAATCAAAAAAGATCTGATTGAGAATGTGAAGAAAATTATGGCTCAGATGTCAGATCTGCGAAGTGTCTCCGGAAAAGACTGGAAGACAGAAAGTCCATACATAGACCAGATCCTGTTGGATCAGGTAGAGATGGACACAGGGAAGGTTATATTGCGGATTTCTTTCTGCCAAAGAAGTATTATTATGAAGTGTTGAGTGAGTTGACAGGAACTCAGATCCGCAGTGAGTATGAATTGATTTCTCTGATGAAAGAGCTTTCTTCTATAAAAAAGAAGAATTCAGTCAGATCAAGGATGCATTTGCGGATGTGAAGATGAAAGGCTACGGAGTAGTCAGCCCGAAGAAAGAAGAGATTCATTTGGATGAGCCGGTAATCATCAAGCAGGGAAGCAGATATGGAGTAAAGATCCGTTCCGAGGCACCATCGATCCATATGATTCGTGCGAATATAGAAACGGAGATCGCACCGATCGTGGGAAGTGAGAAACAGGCAGAAGACCTTGTTGCATATATAAAAAAAGAGAGCGAAGGTCCACAAGGCGTCTGGGGAACAAATATTTTCGGCAAATCAATTGAAGATCTTGTGATGGATGGTATGCGTAATAAGATTACGCTGATCAACGAAGAAAGTCAGGTAAAACTGCAGGATTCTATGCAGAAGATCGTAAATGACAGCAATGGTGGTCTGGTCTGCATTATTATATAGTGATCGTGAGCTTTTTTTTTTTACAGGAAAATATGATAAGATAAACAGTAAGTAAAATATGCAAAAGAAAGCGAGGAATTCAGTGTTGCTGAATCACCAACAGAGAAAGATTCTTGAATTATTGTGTAAAACAGAACATGTGACTGCGAGTGAACTGGCCGGTCAGCTTGGAATTGGCGTGAAGACGGTAAGAGTCAGGATCAAGGAACTGAATCCGGAGCTTGAGAAGAAAGGAATCCAGATTTTATCAAAGTCCAGGTACGGATATTATTTGGATCCAAGACAGCCGGAAGGTATCGAAGGACTGCTGAATCCGAAGGAGAATGAGGATCCGGTGATTCCGTCGAATAATCAGGAGAGAGTACATTTTCTCCTTGCATATCTTCTGAACAGAACGGAATATATCAAGTCAGAGGAGTTGTGTGATTTCCTTTATATTTCTAAGGGGACGCTGACGAATACACTCCGGCAGGTTGAGGAAACTTATCAGAAGTATGGTATTACAGTTCATAAGAAGCCGGGATATGGTATCCGTGTGGAAGGCAGTGAATTTAATCTTCGTCAGTGTATGGTGGATGTCTTTGTAAAGCAGGATAGTCTGGAAGGAATTGGAAGACGGCATCAGACGGATGAGATCGAGACACTGGGGAAAATGGTCTATCAGTGTCTGAAGAAATATGAAATCGAACTTTCTGAGATTGCTTACAATGACTTTGTGGAACATATTTATGTGGCGATGCGAAGGATCCGTCAGGAGAAATATGTTGAACCGCAGGCAGCGGATATGCTTGGAAGAAAAGAGAAGCAGTTTGTGGAAGAACTGACAGAGCTGGTGGGCACGCATTATCAGATTCATTTTTCTCAGGATGAGAAGAATTATCTGACACTGCAGCTTGTGGGGAAGGTTTATATCGACAGTGAGACAGAACAGGAAAATTTCGTGATGCAAAGCGAGATCGACCGTCTTATTACTGAGATGCTGGAGATGATCTACAGGGAATTCCATGTTGATTTCAGGAATGATTTTCATCTGCGTATGGAGCTGAACCGACATATGGTTCCGTTTGTCCTTCGTATGAAATATCATATGATCCTGCGAAACCCGATGCTGGAAGAGATCCGTAAGAATTATGTGCTTTCTTATACGATGGCGTCCCAGGCGGCAATTGCACTGGGGAATATTTTCAGCAGTCGATTTCAGAAGATGAGATTGCCGGACTCGCAGAGGTTCTTGAACTGGCTTTGGAGCAGCAGGAGAATGAACAGAAGAAGTTTTCGATTCTGATCGTATGTGCATCTGGGAAGACGAGTTCAGAAATTCTCAGATATAAGTACAGCAGAGAATTTAAAGAGTATATTGAAAAGATTTATGTATGTAATCTTTATGAACTGGAGAACTTTCCGTTTGAAAAAGTGGATTATGTATTTACAACGGTACATATCTCTTCTTATGTACCGGTACCGATTTTGGAGATTGGTTCCTTTCTGCAGGACAATGACATTGACAGGGTGAGAAAGCTTTTTGCAAGAGAGAGTAAGGACTTTCTGCAGAAATATTTTAAGAAGGAATTATTTTTTACGGATGTGGAAGGAAAGACGAAGGATGAGGTTCTGAAGAACCTGTGCCGGAAGGTTGAGCAGGAGAAGGGACTTCCGGAGACATTCACTGCATCTGTTTTGAAAGAGAGGAACTTACACCAACAGATTATGGTAATCTGGTGGCACTTCCACACCCGGAGCGTGCCTTCCAGGAACGTGCTTTTGTTGCAGTGGCAGTTCTGAAAGAACCGATATTTTGGTTCCGGCAGAAGGTGCAGGTCGTATTTTTTGACGGCGATCGGAAGGGAAGAGGATGAGAATCTGCAGCAGTTCTATGAGGCAACGACAGATCTGATCCTTCGTCCGGCAGATGTGCAGAATCTGATTCGTCATCCGGATTATGACAGGTTGATCCAGTTATTGCGCAGAGCAGAAGAATAAAATGTATTTAATCTCCTTGATGAATGTGATTATATGTTCAGTGATTCAAAAGTGACCACATTGATTGTGGTCATTTTTTGAGTGGAGCTTTTAAAAATATATGTTAAATTAAGGTCAGTCGAGGGACAGGAAAGGAAATGACGATGAGACATCTAACATTGATCTGTATGGCAGGTATTTCAACGAGCCTCTTAGTGAATAAGATGAAACGGCTGATTCGGAATGAGAATCTTGAAATCGCAGTCATAGCGATGTCGGAACGTGCATTTCAGGGTTACACAGGTCAGACAGATGTTCTGCTGCTTGGTCCGCAGCTGGGACATCGGTTCGAAAGCCTGAAAGAACAGTATGAGTCCAAAGGCATCCGCATAGACAGGATTGATCCGAAGCGTTTCGGAGCAATGGATGCGAAGGCTGTACTGGAGCAGGCATTTCCGGAGACCTGTCTGGACAAATAGGTGATAAATAAAATAAATTAAAGATAGGAGAATGTATCATGGCAAAATTTACTTATGTAGTACAGGACAACGAAGGAATCCACGCAAGACCGGCAGGAATGCTTGCAAAAGAAGCAAAAGCTCTTGAGGGAGTTAAGGTTACAATCGCCGGAAACGGAAAAACAGCTGACGCTACAAGACTGATGGCTATCATGGCTATGGGTATCAAAAAAGGTATGGAAGTTGAAGTAACAGTTGAAGGTGAGAACGAAGAAGCTGCAGCAGCTAAGATGGAAGAGTTCTTCAAAGCAAACCTGTAAGAGAAAGTCATACATATACTCATTTAATTTCTAGTTAAGAAAAGATGTTTTAACAGATCGATAATAAGGATTAGCCCTCCGGAAGAAAGATCTGTCAGGACATCTTTTTGTTTTTATTGATAAAACGCTCTGCTTAGGATGCGCACTGCGGCGTATAATGTAGGCGTCGCAAGCGACCGCCGCAGGCGCAAGAATGTGCCGAGGCACATTCTTTGTTCTAGTTGCACAAAAGTTTATTGTTCTGTATAATGAGAAAGTACGAGTGGAGATAATAGCAGAATTAAGAAAGGGGCAGACAGAAGATGAGAGCGGTTATTTTATCATTAGATACAGGGGCATATAAAGCAAAAGCGGATGTGGCAGCGGCAGCATCACTCAAAAGAATGCTGGAGCAGGTTGGGATTGAAGTCCGGGCAGCAAAAGCATTTCCAGAGGATAAAGAAATGCTGAAAACAGTGCTCTGTAAGCTAGCAGATGCGGGAATGGTTGAACTGGTTCTGACAACCGGAGCAGTTGGATTCCTGGAGAAGCATTGTGCGCCGGATGCTGTGAGGGAGACAGCGGACCGTCTGCTTCCAGGTATTCCGGAAGCACTCAGGGCTTATAATCTTCGTCATACAAAGAAAGTGATTCTGGATCGTTCAGAGGCTGGAATCAGAAAGAAGACATTGATGATCAATCTGCCGGAGAGTGCCAAGATGGCAAAGGAAGATCTAGAATATATACTTCCGAAGTGGTACAGGTGGTAGATACTTTTTCATTAAGATAAAAACAGAAGGATGGAATAACAGGAGAGATTGAAAATGCTGGTAAAAATATATACAGATGGTGCAGCGCGCGGAAACCCGGACGGACCGGGCGGATATGGAACAGTGCTTGAGTATGTCGACACGAAGGGACAGCTTCATAAGAAGGAATTGTCCCAGGGATATGAGAAGACAACGAATAACAGAATGGAGCTGATGGCTGTAATTGCAGGTCTGGAGGCTTTAAACCGTTCCTGTGAAGTAGAAGTCTATTCGGATTCACAATATGTTGTGAATGCGTTTAACCAGCACTGGGTAGACGGCTGGATCAAGAAGGGATGGAAACGCGGGAAGAATGAACCGGTGAAGAATGTAGACCTTTGGAAACGTCTGTTAGAAGCAAAGCAGAAACACAGCGTGACATTTCACTGGGTGAAGGGGCACGATGGACATCCGCAGAATGAAAGATGCGATGAGCTTGCGACAACTGCAGCAGATGGAACAAATCTTATCGTAGATGAAGGGCTGTAAGAATTCGAAAACAATGATTGATTAATAAAAATCAAGAAGAAAATCTTGAAAACAGTGGACAACAGAGGGATTTCTTAGTATAATTGAAAACTGTGTTGAGTAAGACAGACAATCGCGGCTGCAAGTGCCGAAAGGCCGCAGGTGAGGAAAGTCCGGGCTTCATAGGGCAGGATGCCGGATAACGTCCGGTGGAGGTAACTCCCAGGCCAGTGCAACAGAAATAAACCGCCTGTGCATTTTGTGCAGGTAAGGGTGGAAAGGCAGTGTAAGAGACTACCGCCCTCAAGGTAACGAGAGGGGCACATGTAAACCCCATCCGAAGCAAGACCGAATATAAGCAATGTGGCTGCCCGTCACGCTTAAGGTGGGTCGCTTGAGCGCAGCGGTAACGCGGCGCCTAGATAGATGATTGTTCAACGACATAACCCGGCTTATCGTTTTGCTCAATCAATGGAGGGAGTTTCTGTTTAGAAACTCCTTTTGTATTTTTAGCTATAATAATGCGGAAGAAGTTATATTTTAGATAGATTCTTTTGCAAGAGACAGACAACGGAGGAATTAAGACATGGGAATGAAAATTAATGCAGAATTACCATTACCTGCAAACCTGAAGGCGGAATACCCGCTTCCGAAAGAACTGGCAGAGATCAAGAAGAAACGTGATGCGGAGATTCGGGAGATTTTTGAAGGAAAATCCGATAAATTTGTTGTTATCGTGGGACCATGTTCCGCAGACAATGAAGATTCTGTGTGCGACTATGTGAATCGTCTTGCAAAAGTGAACGAGAAGGTATCAGACCGTCTGATGATCATTCCTCGTATTTATACAAACAAACCACGTACAACAGGAGAAGGATATAAGGGAATGCTCCATCAGCCGGATCCGGATCAGGCTCCAAACCTTCTTGAGGGTATCATTGCAATCCGCAGAATGCATATCCGCGCGATCAAAGAGACAGGACTGACATCCGCAGATGAGATGCTTTATCCGGAGAACAGAAGTTATCTGGATGATATTCTTTCTTATGAAGCGATTGGTGCGCGTTCGGTTGAGAACCAGCAGCACCGTTTGACAGCCAGTGGAATGGACATTCCGGTTGGTATGAAGAACCCGACTAGCGGTGACTTGTCCGTTATGATGAACTCCGTAATTGCTGCTCAGAACTCTCATAACTTCATTTACAGAGGAATGGATGTTACAACAGAAGGAAATGATCTTGCACATGTAATTCTTCGTGGTGGTGTTGACAAATATGGAACCTGTATTCCGAACTACCATTATGAGGATCTTGTCCGTCTGGTAGATGTTTATGCGAAGAAAGACCTGAAAAACCCGGCAGCGATCATTGATGCCAATCATTCCAACTCCAATAAGCAGTTCAAAGAACAGATCCGTATTGTCAGCGAAATTCTTCACAGCAGAAGATACAATGATGATGTGAAGAAGATGGTCAAGGAGTTATGATCGAAAGTTATATCGAAGAAGGAAATCAGAAGATCTGCGATCATATGACTTACGGAAAATCTATTACAGATCCTTGTCTGGGATGGGAAGATACAGAGAAGCTGATTTACAAAATTGCAGAAGAGTGTTAAATTTATAAGAGCCAGGACAGATGCCACACACGGTAACTGTTCTGGCTCTTATATTAGATGTGGGAGTCAATCCCACATCTGATATAGATAAACGATGGATTATCTGCGGCTATATTTTTCCTCGCAGTACTGGCATCTGTATACCTGATTCTCTTCATCAGTCAGTACAAATACATGATCAAGTCCCTGCTCGATTGATGTGATACATCTTGGGTTCTTGCAGCGGATCACATTTTTGATCTTCTTAGGAAGAGTCAGAGGTTTCTTGGAGATGATCTCTCCGTTTTCAATAATATTTACAGTAATGTTGTGATCGATGAATCCGAGAATATCAAGATCCATGAAATCGATCGGGCATTCAATCTTCATGATATCTTTTTTGCCCATTTTATTACTTTTTTGCATTTTTGATGATGGCAACACAGCAGTCTAATTTATCCAGGTGAAGGTATTTATAAATCTCCATGCTTTTGCCGGCTTCAATGTGGTCAAGAACGAATCCTTCAGAGATGCGTCCTACAGTTAATGTATTTTCTAACATTTTGTTACCCCTTTCGTACTATGAAATATGATTATATTAGTCAACGTGAATATCCAAAAGTGTAAGGATCAGAGCCATACGTACATATACTCCGTACTGAACCTGACGGAAATAAGCAGCACGCGGATCGTCATCAACGTCAACAGAGATCTCATTTACACGCGGAAGCGGATGAAGAATATACATATCTTCCGGAGCGAGTTTCATTTTCTCCTTGTCGAGAATGTAGAAGTCTTTCATACGTACATAGTCTTCTTCGTTGAAGAAACGTTCTTTCTGCACACGGGTCATGTACAGAATATCAAGTTTTGGCATTGCTTCTTCCAGACGTACAACTTCTTCATAAGGAATGTTCATCTTGTCAAGTACATCATGACGGATGTATTCCGGAAGTCTTAATTCTTCCGGAGAGATCAGTACAAAACGGATGCCTGTGTATCTTACGAGTGCTGTGATCAGTGAGTGAACAGTACGACCGAATTTTAAGTCTCCGCACAGACCGATTGTCATGTTGTCAAGTCTTCCTTTTACGTTAAGGATTGTGAGAAGGTCTGTCAGTGTCTGTGTCGGGTGCTGGTGTCCACCGTCTCCTGCGTTGATCACCGGAATTTTGGAATGCTGGCAGGCAACCATCGGAGCACCTTCTTTTGGGTGTCTCATTGCACAGATATCTGCGTAGCAGGAGATTGTACGGATTGTATCAGATACACTTTCTCCTTTTGAAGCGGAACTGGAGCTTGCGGAAGAGAATCCCATAACGCTTCCTCCAAGGTTCAGCATTGCGGCTTCATGGCTTAAACGTGTACGAGTACTTGGCTCATAGAATAAAGTCGCAAGTTTCTTTCCGTCGCAGGCATGTGCGTATTTGTCAGGATGTGCCTCAATATCCTGCGCAAGTTTCAACAGTTCGTCCAGTTCTTCCACTGAGAAGTCCAGTGGGCTCATTAAATGTCTCATAAGTAACCTCCTTGTGTGATTGAATCACATTATTTATATTCTAGTAGATCAGTAACGGCTTTTCTCTTAGGTGCTTGCGGATCATCATCCGGCCAGCCGACTGCAATCAGAGCTGCCAGTTCCCTCTCTGGCGGAATCTCTAAAAGTTCTGTAATTTTTCTTCATCAAAGATGCCCATGATCACAGTACCAAGTCCCTGTTCTTTTTGCAGCAAGACAGAAAGACTGGCAGGCAACACCAACGTCAAACATCTGCCATCTGTCCCCTTTTTTTAGTGCTGTAGGATCCGTCACGTTCAAAACCGGATCTGCTTTTGATAAAAGTAACAGCAACCAGCATAGGAATTTGACGGATAATATTAGAATTGTAAACAGGGGTATAATCATCAGCGATCTTTTTTGAGAATAGAGGGGTCTTCAATTGCAATATAACGAGTGATCTGTGTGTTTTTCCAAGACGGAGAATAGGAAGCAGTAGAAATAATAGAATCAATAATAGAATGATCAATATGATCAGGTTTATATTTTCTTATGCTTCTGCGCATCTTGATACAATCAGAAACGTTCATTTGTATACCTCCCAATGTTTTATTCGAGACGCTTGAATCAGATAAAAACCGATTGTTCTCGTATTCCATACCATGATATACTAAAACGAGAAGATTTTCAACAGGAAAATAAACTTTTTTCAAAGGATAGATTTTGTGGAAAAAATGTATTATACTTGGTACTGTTCATGCAGTGTTTTTACTATAATTAATTGTGTTACAAATCAGTATAAAAGAGATGCAGTATGGATGGAGTTTTTTAGTAAGGAGAAGTTAGGATGGCAACACTTGAAGAACTGAGAGTAGAGCTCGACAAGATAGATAATCAGATGGTGGAACTTTATCAGAAGAGAATGAATGTCTGCCGTGAAGTTGGAGATTATAAGGTGAAAGCCGGACGTAAAGTGTATGACCGGCAGCGGGAGCAGGAGAAACTTGCAGATGTGGCATCAAAGGTTGACAATGATTTTGATAAGAACGGGGTTCGTGAATTATATACGCAGCTGATGTCTATGAGCAGAAAACTGCAGTATCAGAAGCTGGTAGAAGCAGGCGCACTTGGAAGGCTTCCTTTTATTCAGATTGATTCTCTTGAGAAGGATACTGCCAGAGTTGTGTTCCAGGGAACAGAAGGTGCTTACGGAGAAGCGGCAATGCATCAGTTCTTTGGAGAAGATGTGAATTGCTTTCATGTAAGAACATTCCGTGATGCGATGACTGCGATTGAAGAAGGGGCTGCGGATTATGCGGTTCTTCCGATTGAAAATTCATCTGCAGGTCCGGTGAACGAAATGTATGATCTTCTGGATGAATTTGAGAATTATATTGTTGCTGAGACGATCCTTCCGGTAGTGCATACTTTGTCAGGACTTCCGGGAACAACACTTACAGATATCAAACGTGTTTATTCGAAAGCAGAAGCCCTTATGCAGACGACAGGGTTTTTGAATGACCATGCAGACTGGCAGCAGATCAGCGTAGTGAATACGGCAATCGCTGCGCAGAAAGTAGTAAAAGATGGAGATAAGGCACAGGCAGCTGTATGTAGTGCCTATGCGGCGAAGATTCATGGGTTGGAAGTTCTCGCAGATAATATAAATGACGAGCCGGATAACTGTACACGCTTTATTGTGGTGACGAATCAGAAGGTTTATCTGAAGCATGCGTCAAAGATCAGTATTGAATTCGAACTTCCGCATCAGAGTGGGGCTCAGAGTGGGTCTCTTTATGATCTTCTGTCACATTTTGTATACAATAATATAAATATGACAAAGATTGAATCAAGACCTGTGAAAGGAAAGCAGTGGGAATATCGTTTCTTTGTAGATTTTGATGGAAGTCCGGAGGACGCAGCAGTGAAGAATGCATTGCGTGGACTGAGAGAAGAAGCAACGAATTTGAGAATTCTTTGAAATTACTCGATATTAGAATAGATAGAAAAAACAGAATACAGAGCAGTTGGAGCGAAAGCTCCAGAGGGATTTACTGGAAAAGAGGTTATTTAGAATGCGTACAAACGAACTGATGCTGTATAAAAATATGGAATATGGAGAGATTCTAAAGGATATCACATTTCTGATTGATAATTATGAGAGTGAATTTTATAACAAAGAAGATTTAAGAGGACTCCTTTTTGATTGTATCAATGAACTTTTGGAATTATCAGTAAGCCACGGTTTTGAAGGGAATCTGTGGCATACTTATCTGACATTTCTTCTTGCAAGTGATGAGAATGCATACAGCACTTCCTGTGAGATCGTAGGAGAGATTGAAGGTAGTCTGAATGAGATTGCACTTCATGATTTTGCTATTTTTAAAGAACTGTTTGACTATGATTTCGAGGAACTGGAAAAGAGTCTGGACGCTGACTGCCTGAAGATCATCATGGATTATAAGAGTGGTAACAGTGGTGGTAAAGTGTTCAACCGTCGTGTCAGGGATAGAATCTGTGATCTCAGCCGTGCCCTTGCCGCGACGCAGAACGTAGATCATTTCAAGCGTACACTGACGCAGTTTTATAAGGAATTTGGAGTTGGTAAACTTGGACTTCACAAGGCATTTCGTGTGGAGCATCCGGAGAATTCTGATGTGGAGATCATACCGATTACAAACATTGCCCATGTACATCTTGATGATCTTGTAGGTTATGAAGATGCAAAGAAAAAGCTGGTTGATAACACGAAAGCATTTGTAGAAGGAAAGAAAGCAAATAACTGTCTGATGTTCGGAGATGCCGGAACAGGAAAATCTTCCTCGATCAAGGCTATTTTAAATCAGTATTATGAGCAGGGACTTCGTATGATCGAGGTGTATAAACACCAGTTCCAGGATCTGAATGATGTAATCGCTCAGATTAAGAACAGAAATTATAAATTTATTATATATATGGATGATTTATCTTTTGAGGAATTTGAAATTGAATACAAATATTTGAAAGCTGTAATTGAAGGTGGGCTGGAGAAGAAACCGGACAATGTGCTGATTTATGCAACCTCAAACCGCAGACATCTGATTCGTGAGACATTCCGTGATAAGCAGGACAGAGATGAAGATATGCATACAAATGATACAGTACAGGAGAAGCTGTCATTGGTTGCAAGATTTGGCGTTACGATTTATTTCGGTTCACCGGATAAGAAGGCATTCCAGGAGATCGTGCGTGTACTTGCGAAAAAGAATGGAATCAATATGCCGGAAGAGCAGCTGCTTCTTGAGGCGAATGCATGGGAATTGTCTCATGGCGGTTTGTCTGGAAGAACAGCACAGCAGTTTATTGATTATCTGGCAGGACGGGGAGTAATGCATTGTGTGGAAGGCTTTTAGAGTCAAACAGAGCTTGGAAAATGGAATAACAGAAGAGAAAAACAAGAGTGGATTTCGCAAAAAGCTGATATCTGTACAGTTACTGATCGCACTTGTTGCGGTTATGCTGTTTTGTTCTGGATGTGCCGGGAAGATGAATGCAAAGAAGATTTTCGTCAGTCTTCGGAAAATATGCAGAAAGTAACTTCTTCAGCAAATCATGTGGAGCTGGCAATTCAGATGTCTGATATTTTAAATCTGATGGAAGTAAACATGGAGATGGATCTGGAGAACACGACAGAGCCTCCGGCTGGTCATGCGAAAGGAACTGCCAGGGTGACGATCAAAGATTCTGAGGTATCTGCAGATCTGGAACTTTATCAGGTAGAGGAAGATGGAAAACAAGTGACATATAGTGGCACGAATGGATCCTGGAAGAAAGAGAGTGCAGAAGGAAGCAGCGAGAATCACCTTGGTATTGACGGAAATATTTTTGCACAGGAAGGGAAAGCGCTTGAGTCTTTCCACCTGTCCGAGCAGGAGACAACAGTAAATGGCAAGGCATGTTATCAGTTGTATGGCGATGTAACAGGAACGGAGCTTATGGGTCTTCTTGGCAAAGAGATGGTAGAAGCATATCATCTGGTGAACCTCCCGGAGGAGGATGCAATCCGTAATTTGAAAATCCCTGTTATTTTTGACATTTACAAAGAAGAACTGCTTCCGGCGAAGATTGTTGTAGACATGAGTGATGTAATGGGAGATTTATATAAGTCTTACGGAGAGACTACGAAAGTAAATCTTTACTCGATCGTGCTTCAGTTTACAGATTATAACAAGGTGGATAAGATCCATGTTCCGAATGAAATAAAGAATTCTGCGAAATAAAAGAAACGTTGCCGAAATCCTATGGTTGATGCTATATAAAAAAGAAGGAAGCTTCAGACCGGGCACATGCCGCTGAAGTCTTCCTTCTTTTTTGTTATTACCACTTATTTCATATTATACAGGTTTCCATATTACTCAAGTTCTTCTATATTGCTGATATCGCTGTCAATCACCATGGAGTAATTTGTATAATAGACGACAAATCCAGGTTTCCCACCATTTGGTTTTTTGACCTGCTTTTTTCTCCACGTAGTCAATCTCAACTTTATCGGAACCTCGCATGCTGGAATAATAAGCTGCAAGTCTGGCTGCTTCTTCGAATGTACGGTCCGGAAGTTCATCCCCATGTGTTTTGACAATGACATGGGATCCCGGAGCTTGTTTTGCATGGAACCACCAGTCATTTCCGACTGCAAAGTGGAACGTCAGTTCTTCATTCTGAAGATTATTCTTTCCGACATACATATGATAACCGTCACTGGAAATGTAATGGAGTGGTTTGTTTTTGATCTTGACTTTTTTCTTTGTATATTTTCTGCGGATGTAGCCGGAGTTTGTGAGCTCTTCTTTGATTTCAGCAAGATCATCTTCTGTCAGTGCAATATCAAGTGCCGTCTGAATGGATTCCAGATAAGTAATCTCGTCCAGTGTCTCTTTGCAAAGAACAGAAAGTGCTTCAAAAGTACGTTTTTGCTTGTTATATTTTGCAAAATAACGCTGGGAATTCTCCTGCGGTGTCTTTAATGGATCCATCGGAATGGATACCATTTCATTGGTGTAATAGTTCAGGCATTCAAGAGTCTTTGCACCTTCCTCCAGATTGTATCCATAAGTGTTGATCAATTCGCCGTACACTTTAAATTTTTCACGATTTTCTGTGTCTTTCAACTGACGCAGCTGCAAGTCATATTTTTTCCGGTTTCGTTCTAATGCAGTCTGAACTACGTGACGCAGATCAACCGATTTCTGTCGGATGCGGGTAATGAGACTGCGTGTCGAATAATAAGTCTCAAGTACTTCGGAAACAGAATCATATTCTACCCTTGTATAGTTGACAAAATGACTCAGCGGAAGAGCAGAGAATTCTTTTGGCTCTTTTCCATCGAAATAAATACCAGGTGAAAAGGTATCTTCTTTGATCGCGGATAAATAAATCTCAAACTGTGTATATAGATGAAGTAAAATATCAGCAGAATACTCCTGGGCCGGGACAGAAGAATCCATTCCTGCAAGGGAGCAGATCTCTTCCGCGGTTACAGGACTGATTCCGGTAAAACTTGTATAAATTGCTTTGGCAAGTGGCATTGGCTTACCTGTCAGATGCGCTGCGAATTCTTCAGAAGTTACCGTGAGCGGATCTACTTTCTGCATGGTGTCGGGATGAAATACTCTCTTCCCGGAAGAACTTCCCGGACAGAACTCATCTGTGCAGATACATGTTTGATACTGTCAATGATCTTACCCTGATCGTTACAGAAAATGATATTGCTGTGTTTTCCCATGATCTCGACGATCAGATCTTTCCGGCAGAGGTCACCAAGTTCATCGAGATGTTCAATCGTAAAATGAATGATACGCTCAAGTCCCGGCTGCCAGATATCAACAATGCGGCCGCCGCTGATATGTTTACGAAGAAGCATACAGAAGTTTGGGGCAGTCATTGGACTTGGCTTATTCTTCGAGGTCAGATAGACCAGCGGAAGAGAAGCATCCGCCGAAATCGACAGACGATACTGACCTTCCGTTGATTTGACTGTCAGAAGAAGCTCATCCGTTTCCGGTTCAATCTTTGAAATTCTTCCGTTTAATAATTTATGTTTTAATTCGCTGGCGAGACTCGCCACAACGATTCCATCAAAAGCCATATTGTTTCCTCCTGAATAAAAGGTTTGTTTTCACATTTTTTAATTGTAACACAAATCGAATCTTTATAAAAGACTTGTTGACCATTTACAAACATTTGATGTATAATAGATTAGATTATAGTAAACAGAGGATGAAGACAATGATTAAAAGTATGACAGGCTTTGGCAGATGTGAGATTCAGCAGGATTCCAAGAAGTTTACCGTTGAGTTAAAGAGTGTAAACCACCGTTATCTTGATGTGAACATCAGAATGCCGAAGAAACTTAATTTTTTTTGAACCATCCATCCGGGCACTTCTAAAGTCTTATGCGACCCGCGGGAAAGTTGATATCTTTATTACATATGAAGATCTGTCACAGGCGCAGAGCTCTGTGAAATATAATCCATTGATCGCGGCAGAATATATGAAATATTTTAAGCAGATGGAAGAAGAATTCGGGCTGGAAAATGACATCAGCGTATCTGCACTTGCGAGATTTCCGGAAGTTCTTACGATGGAAGAGCAAGTGGAAGATGAAGAGGAGCTTTGGAATGGACTGAAGAAAGCACTGGAAGGGGCTTTTACACAGTTTGTTGAGACGAGAATAACAGAGGGTGAGAACCTGAAGAAAGATATTCTTGCGAAGCTTACATTTCTGGAGCAGGAAGTCGCTGCGGTAGAAGAACGTTCTCCACAGATTGTGGCAGAATACCGACAGAAGCTGGAAGAGAAAGTGACTGAGTTGCTGGCAGATACACAGATGGAAGAAAACCGCCTGGCAGCAGAAGTGATTCTGTATGCAGATAAGATCTGTACAGATGAGGAAGTTGTGCGGTTGAAGAGCCATATTCAGCATATGAGAGCAACATTGGAGGAGAAAGAAGGAATCGGGCGTAAGCTGGATTTCATTGCGCAGGAGATGAATCGCGAAGCAAATACGATTTTGTCTAAAGCGAATGATATTGAGGTTTCCAATCATGCGATCAGTCTGAAGACAGAGATTGAGAAGATCAGAGAGCAGATACAGAATATAGAATAGAGTAAAAAGAGGGCAGGATCATGAATAAAAAAGGTATTTTGATTGTCGTATCCGGATTCTCAGGAGCCGGAAAAGGTACATTGATGAAAGAATTAATGAGAAAATATCCGGAGAATTATGCTTTATCCATCTCTGCGACAACAAGAGGCCCACGTGACGGGGAAGTAGATGGCAGAGAATATTTCTTCCTTTCCAGGGAGAAATTTGAAAAAATGATTGCCAACAGCGAACTGATAGAGTATGCTAAATATGTGGAAAACTATTATTGCACACCGCGTGCATATGTTGAGAAGATGTTGGATGAAGGGAAAGATGTGATTCTTGAGATCGAGATTCAGGGAGCACTGAAAGTGAAAGAAAAGTTCCCGGATACGCTTCTGATGTTTGTGACACCGCCGAATGCCAGAGAACTGAAGTCCCGTCTGGTAGGAAGAGGGACAGAGACGATGGAGGTTATTGAGTCCAGAATGAACCGTGCCTGTGAAGAGGCAGAGGGAATGAGTGCTTATGACTATCTTGTCGTGAATGATGAACTGGATGATTGTGTTGAAGAGATGCATTCTATTATCCAGGGAGAACACCACAGAAGTTCACGCAATGTGAATTTTATGAATGACATAAAAAGAAGAATTGGAAGAGTTGAAAGGAGAAAATTAATATGCTGCATCCATCTTATACTGACTTGATGAAAGTAGTTAACAAAGACGTTGAAGAGGGAGATTCTAAGGTTGTAAACAGCCGTTATTCTATCGTAATGGCTACATCTAAGCGTGCAAGACAGCTGATCGCCGGAGAACTTCCGCTTGTACCTGCGAAAGACGGACAGAAGCCGCTTTCCATTGCAATCGAAGAACTGAATGAAGGTGAGCTTAAGATCTTACCTGAGGACACTGACGAAGAGGAGAATCAGAACAGTAACGGAGCAGATGCAGAAAAGTGCAATCTGCTCTTTTGACGTTGTTGTTGAACGTTTTGTGCATGCATGGAATGTATGGAATGATGCACAGAAGGTGAGATTTATTTATATTTTTTAGAGAGGATGACCAGGAGGTTTTACTAATATATGAAGATACTTTTTATATCCTTAGGATGTGATAAAAAAATCTGGTGGATACAGAAGTAATGCTTGGAATGCTTGCTTCAAGAGGTTACGAGATGACGAATGATGAACAGGAGGCTGATATTATTGTGATCAACACCTGTTGTTTTATCCATGATGCGAAAGAGGAAAGCATCCAGAATATTCTTGAGATGGCAGAATATAAGAAGAATGGCAGTGCAAAGGCATTGATCGTTACAGGATGTATGGCAGAGCGTTATCGTCAGGAGATTCTTGATGAGATTCCGGAGGTAGATGAAGTTCTTGGAACAACTGCATATGATCGCATTCTGGATGCGGTAGATGCGGCACTTGCCGGACAGCATGAAGTTATGACAGCTGACCTTGATGCTCTTCCATTACCGGAGACGAAGCGTCTTGTAACAACAGGAGGACATTTTGCATATCTGAAGATCGCAGAAGGATGTGACAAACATTGTACGTACTGCATCATTCCGAAAATCCGTGGAAACTTTAGAAGTGTACCGATGGAACGCCTTCTGAAAGAAGCACAGGATCTGGCAGAGCAAGGCGTAAAAGAATTGATTCTTGTTGCTCAGGAGACAACGCTTTATGGAAAAGATCTTTATGGAGAGAAATCTCTTCCAAAGCTGCTCCGTGAACTTTGCAAGATCAGTGGAATCCGTTGGATCCGTATTTTATACTGTTATCCGGAAGAGATTACAGATGAACTGATCCAGGTGATGAAGGAAGAACCGAAAGTCTGCCATTATCTTGATCTTCCGATCCAGCATGCGAATGATACCATCTTGAAGAGAATGGGACGCAGAACTTCAAACAGGAGCTGATCGACATTGTGCAGAAGCTTCGTAAGGAAATTCCTGATATCTGTCTGCGTACAACACTGATCACAGGATTCCCGGGAGAGACACAGGAGCAGCATGAAGAGGTGATGGAATTCATTGACACACTTGAGTTTGATCGTCTTGGAGCATTTACGTATTCTCCGGAGGAAGATACACCGGCAGCCACATTCGAAGATCAGATTGATGAAGAAGTGAAAGAGGATCGTCAGGCAGATATCATGGAACTTCAGCAGGAAATTGCATTCGATAAAGCGGAAGACATGATTGGAAGAGAAGTTCTTGTCATGATCGAAGGTAAAGTCGCAGATGAGAATGCCTACGTTGGAAGAACTTATCGTGATGCACCGAATGTAGACGGCCTGATCTTTATCAATACTGACGTAGAATTGATTTCCGGAGATTTTGCAAAGGTTAAAGTGACCGGAGCATTAGATTATGATTTGATAGGAGAGTTGATGTAGTATGAATTTACCAAACAAATTAACAGTATTACGTGTGATTATGGTTCCGTTTTTTGTTTTCTTTATGTTGACAGATGTAGGCGGAGCTGCGAATAAATGGATCGCACTTGTAATCTTTTTATTGTTGCAAGTCTGACAGACATGTTGGATGGTAAGATTGCAAGAAAATATAATCTTGTAACAAATTTTGGAAAGTTTATGGATCCACTGGCAGATAAACTTCTTGTCTGCTCTGCAATGATCTGTCTGATTCCTTTAGGAAAACTTCCGACAGCAGTTGTTATTGTGATTATTGCAAGAGAGTTTATTATTAGTGGATTCCGTCTGGTAGCATCTGATAATGGTGTTGTTATCGCAGCAAATTACTGGGGAAAATTCAAGACAGTATCCCAGATGGCAATGATCATTGTTCTGATTGCTGATTTTGGCGGTGTATTCGACATGGTTGGAACAGTACTGATCTGGATTGCCACAGCACTTACTGTGATTTCTCCGGTAGACTATGTGTGGCAAACAGAGAGGTTCTTACAAAGGGAGGCATGTAAGAGATGTATCTGGAGTGGTTTTTTAAAGAGAAAGCTGCAGGTGAGAAAAAGTCCTGGAAGAAGTTGTAGTAGATCTTCTTGCAGAGCGTAAACTTCATGTGACAACAGCAGAATCCTGTACAGGTGGATTGATTGCAGGAACGTTAGTCAATGTGGCAGGAGCATCAGATGTGCTGAACGAGGGATATGTTACGTATTCGAATGAGGCAAAGGAACGTCTAATTCACGTTTCTCATGAGACACTTGAAACTTACGGTGCCGTGAGTGAACAGACAGCGCATGAGATGGCTGAGGGTGCTGCAAAGGCTGCGAATGCGGATGCGGCACTAAGTGCAACAGGAATTGCAGGGCCTGGAGGTGGAACAGAAGAAAAGCCGGTTGGTCTTGTATATATTGGATGTTATCTGAATGGGAAGACGACAGTGAAAGAGTGTCGTTGGAATGGAAGCCGGATGGAGAACAGACTGATACTGTGAAAGCAGCATTGGAGATGCTGAAGGAACGTCTGGTGGAAGAGATGCCGGTGTAATAAGAAAAGATTAAGTTGAAGCAGTAACTGTTTCCAAAAGGATACAGAAGCTGCTTTTCTTATACATAAATTTGTCAAGTGTCATATTTATATAATTCTTTCCCTCAGATGGTGAAAAACTTGTCAAAGTAATGATTGACGAATGAGGTAAATTGTGCGAAAATAAATACATATGGTGCAGGGAGAAAGAGTTTGTGGCAGGTGACAAATCAACTTCTCACCGCGCAGACAGTTCAGTGTTAAAAAATAATGCAGAGCTGTCAGTTTTTTGTGCGAAAAAAATAGTGTACCGTATACGAAGAAAAATCATACATATTGAAAGGAGTCTCAACATGATTTATTCACATGAAGTAGAACAGATGTGCACGGTTGCGCAGGGCGTAAACCATGGCGCAGCTCCGATCCCGGAGGAAGCGAAATGGGTACAGTCCAAGGAAATCAAAGATATTTCCGGTCTGACACACGGTATTGGCTGGTGCGCTCCGCAGCAGGGTGCCTGTAAGCTCACACTGAACGTAAAAGACGGAATCATTCAGGAGGCTCTTGTGGAAACCATCGGATGTTCCGGTATGACTCACTCCGCAGCTATGGCAGCAGAGATCCTTCCGGGCAGAACAATTCTTGAAGCTCTGAATACAGACCTTGTATGTGATGCTATCAACACAGCTATGAGAGAACTGTTCCTTCAGATTGTTTACGGAAGAACTCAGAGTGCATTCTCAGAGGACGGACTTCCGATAGGAGCAGGACTTGAGGACCTTGGAAAAGGACTTCGTTCACAGGTTGGTACAATGTACGGAACACTGAAAAAAGGACCTCGTTATCTTGAGATGACAGATGGTTATGTAACAGGAATCGCACTGAACGAAGATGACGAGATCATCGGATATCAGTTTGTAAACTTCGGTAAGATGATGGACTTCATCAAAGCTGGAGACGAGCCGGCTGTAGCGCTTGAGAAAGCAAAAGGACAGTACGGACGTGTTGACGATGCTGTTAAGATCATTGACCCAAGAAAAGAGTAAGGAGGACTATTTCAATGGCATTATTTGAATCATATGAAAGAAGAGAAAAACAGATTCTTGCAAAACTCGCTGAGTATGGAATCAACTCCATCGAAGAAGCTGCAGAAGTAACAAAGGCAGCTGGACTGGACGTTTACAAGATGGTAGAAGGCATTCAGCCAATCTGCTTTGAAAATGCAAAGTGGGCTTACACTGTTGGTGCAGCCATCGCAATCAAAAAGGGATGTACAAAGGCAGCTGATGCAGCAGCAGCAATCGGAGAAGGACTTCAGTCTTTCTGTATTCCGGGATCTGTTGCAGACACACGTAAAGTAGGTCTTGGACATGGAAACCTGGGTAAGATGCTTCTGGAAGAAGATACAGAATGTTTCGCATTCCTGGCAGGTCATGAGTCATTCGCAGCAGCTGAGGGTGCTATCGGTATCGCCGAGAAAGCAAACAAGGTTCGTAAAAAACCTCTGCGTGTTATCCTGAACGGTCTTGGAAAGGACGCTGCTCAGATCATCTCCCGTATCAACGGCTTTACATACGTTGAGACAGAACTTGACTATCACACAGGAGAACTGAAAGAAGTATTCCGTAAAGCATACTCTGAAGGTCCTCGTGCAAAAGTTAACTGCTACGGCGCTAACGACGTTCGCGAAGGTGTTAAGATCATGTGGAAAGAAGATGTTGACGTTTCTATCACAGGTAACTCTACAAACCCTACAAGATTCCAGCACCCAGTAGCAGGAACATATAAGAAAGAGCGTATCGAAGCTGGAAAGAAATACTTCTCAGTTGCTTCAGGTGGTGGTACAGGACGTACACTTCACCCAGACAACATGGCAGCTGGACCGGCTTCTTACGGAATGACAGATACAATGGGACGTATGCACTCTGATGCACAGTTCGCTGGATCTTCATCTGTACCGGCTCACGTTGAGATGATGGGACTTATCGGAGCAGGAAACAACCCGATGGTTGGTATGACTGTTGCTGTAGCAGTTGCTGTAGAAGAAGCTGCAAAGGCTGGTAAATTCTAAGAATCCCAGTAAAATCAAAGGTTTTGAGTGTGGGTGAAAGTAGTAAAAAGTAGCTAACTTCTACATTACTTCTACATCCGACTCATACATCAAAGGCTGAAAATAGACAATGTTCGCAATTCAAAGTGTTCATTGTCTATTTTTTTTCCTAAAAATGTGTTCATAGCTACATGTATGAAATGAAGAGCAACAAAAATATAATCCATAAATATTTTAATCCATAAATATTACCCACAAAAAACTGTCTTATTTCAAGATAGTTTGTTATAATAATAAAACAATGAGTTATATAGGATAATAAAGGAATATAAGAATTAATGATTACGAACGGTATTCATTTTCAGAAATAGTTAAAGTTTGAATATATGACGATTTTGAAATTAATTTTACTACAATCTAGAAAAAACGAGGCATCACACATGAAGATAAAGATGGTAGACATTGCAAGGCATCTCGGAGTTTCCAAAGCGACAGTTTCGCTTGCGGTGAATGGAAAACCCGGTGTGAATGAAGAAACCAGAAGAATGGTTTTGGAATGTCTGGAAGAAATGAAGAAGAATAACGGAGTGATCCCGGTAAAAGAGAATATCGTTACAGGGTCTTGCCATCCGGTTAATCAGATGATCAAAATAGTGATCGTTAATCACAGCAAAGGTGCTGCGTGTAATTCAGCAACAGATCTCTGGTCAGATGTACTTGCTACATTTGATTCTGAAGCAAGAAGACTTGGATACCTTTATGGAGTGACGTATTTAAATGATGACATTGCGCAAACAGAAGCAGTAATTACGGAATGTAATATGGATTTTGTGGCAGGCGTTCTTCTTTTTTGGAACCGAATTAAAAGAAGAAGATCAAAACCTGCTTGAAAGAATCAAAAACCATTGGTTCTTTATGACTGTGAACTTCCAGATAGTCGGTATAGTAGCGTATGTGCAGACAATAGACAAATGCTAAAAAGTGCTGTGGATTATCTGTACAAGGAAGGTGCATCAGATATTTATTATTTCTGCACAGGGAAAGATAATTATAATTATCGAGTTCGTAAAGAAGCATTTTTAAATACAAAGTCTAACGAAGATACTGCATCTGCAAAACATATTCTTGATCTTGGAGATGAAATTCCAAAGATAACGGAGACTTTGTTAGACTGGTTGAGAAAAAATCCGCTTCCGCAAGGAATTTTATTTGAAAATCAACAGATTTCAATCGGTGCGTTGACGGCGCTTCGAAAGTATGGAGTGAACATCCCACAGGAAGTGAAAGTTGTCGGATTTGGTATGATTCCTGACTATATATATCAGGATCTAAAGTTGGTACAAATGAGAATATCTGAAATAGAAGGTGTTCTTCTTACAATGGATTTACTGGATAAAAAGATTCGTCAGTATTCAATGTCTAAAGTTAAGATATACACAGAAGCAGAAATGATTATAAGTTAAAATAATCGTAAGACAAAAGAACAAGATGAACAAAAAGAGTTTTTGGATTGTGTGAAAATTCACAAGATTCAGAAACTCTTTTTGATTATTCGCATAATTATATTGATTTGTAAGAGAATTAGTTGTAAAAATCATACAAATACAACACCATAATTATTAAAAAAAAACTGGTATAATATAATAGTGAAAAATTTATCAATTTCAATCTGCAGCGAGATGATAAAAGAACGGGAAAAAAAAAAACAAATTGGAGGAACAGAAAATGAATGAATATTTTCCACATTTATTTGAACCAATTAAGATTGGGAAGACAACGGTAAAGAACAGAATCTTTATGCCGCCGATTTCCACAAACATGGCAGATAAAGGCTATGTGACAGATGCGTTGGTTGAGCATTATTCAGCCAGAGCGAAGGGCGGAGTTGGACTGATCGTTACAGAAGTTACGACAGTAGAGCCGGTATATACATACTTGCCGGGAGATATGTCCATTTATGATGATTCTTATATTCCGGGATGGAAAAAACTGGTGGATGCCGTGCATCAATACGATACAAAGATTTTGTCACAGCTGTTTCATCCGGCATATATGGCATTTCCAATTCCGGGAACACCTCAGCTGATCGCACCGTCCAATGTCGGTCCTTATTATGCAAAATCAGCACCGAGAGCAGTAACAGTAGAAGAACTGCATGTACTTGTTCAGCAGTTTGGAGAGGCTGCACGCCGTTTCCAGATCGCAGGCGGAGACGGAGTCGAGATCCAGTGTGCACATGCGCATGGACTGCTCGGTGGATTCCTTACACCACTTTATAATAAGAGAACAGATGAGTACGGCGGAGACATTAACGGACGTCTCAGACTGACACTTGAAGTAATTGCAAAGATCCGTGAACTTTGTGGTGATGATTTCATTATTGATGTTCGTATTTCAGGAGATGAGTACAGTGAAGGTGGTCTGACACTGAACGACATGATCTATGTATCCAAACAGCTTGAGAAAACAGGTGTTGATTTCATCCATGTTTCCGGAGGAAATACAATCAAGAGAGGAAGCTCCATGCCGGCACCTGGCACATCACCTGCACCGCATGCACATGCAAGTGAGGAGATCAGAAAGCATGTGAACATTCCGGTATCTACAGTTGCAAGAATCAACGAGCCATGGGTAGCGGAAGAACTTATTGCTAACGGAAAGACCGACATCTGCATGATCGGTCGGCCGAACCTGTGTGACAGTGAATTTGTTAATAAAGCTGCAGAAGGAAAAACAGATGATATCCGTCCATGTATCGGATGTGGACGCTGCCTGACAGGAATTATGTTTGGTAATCCGATCAGCTGTACAGTGAATCCATCTGTAGAGTCTGACGAGATCAAAGAAGCAGATGAGAAGAAGAAAGTTCTTGTAATCGGTGCAGGTCCGGCAGGCATGGAGGCAGCTTACGTTGCTAAGAAACGCGGACATGAGGTTGTTCTCTGTGAAAAGAGTGGAGAGTTCGGAGGTCTTTTAAGACTTGCAGCAGTTCCAATCGCAAGCAGGAACTTTGTAAAGTGATTAAATTCATGGCACGTCGTCTGAGAAATGAAGGAATTGAAGTTCGTATGAACTGCGAAGTAACACCGGAAATGCTTGCGGGAGAATTTAAGGATTATGAGGTTGTCTGTTCTACAGGAGCAGTTCCGAAGGAAATCCCTCCATTCAAAGTATTTAAGCAGACAATGACAGCCGATGACGTTCTTGCAGGAAGAAAATATCCGGGAAGAAAGATTGTTATTCTTGGTGGTGGATCTGTTGGATGTGAGACAGCAGATTATCTTGCACCACTGATTGATGACATGTTCCCTGCAAACCGTGACATTACAGTGATCGAGATGACGCCATCATTGATGCCGGGTGAAGGCGGAGCAGCTAAGAGTCAGCTGACAATGAGACTCAAGAGAAAAGGTGTAAAGATTGAACTGAACAGTCAGGTGACGAAGGTTGATGAGACTACGATCACTTATGAGAAAGACGGACAGGAATATCATATCACAGATGCGGATACACTGATCTTTGCAGTCGGTTATGCACCGAACAAGGTAGAGACTACAGAAGAGAGAGTTCATTTTATCGGAGACTGTGATAAAGTCGGAACTCTGAAAGATGCAATTGCGGCAGGACATAAACTTGCAGAAGAACTATAATTGCTAAAAAGAGGTGTCAGCAAATGCTGACAAAAATTATGCATGAAGTCTCAAGTATGTTAATTTGAAAGACATTAAAAATAAAGCAGAACGGAGAAAAAAGATGGGGAATAAATTATCAGAACCAATTAAAGTTGGAAATCTTACTTTTTAAAAAACAGAATCATGTTTCCACCGCTCACAACAGGTTATGAAGAAAGAGACGGATCGATTGGGGAGAGAAGTCTGAATTTCTATGAAAGACTTGCGAAAGGTGGAGCGGCGTATGTTGTTATCGGAGATGTAGCTCCTGTAAGAACAGCTTCACCGACACCAAAGCTTTATGATGACAGTCAGATTCCGGTATATAAAAATCTGGCAGACACATTACATAAGTATGACTGTAAGCTTGCACTTCAGCTGTTCCATCCGGAGTATGATGTTCCTGGAGTTGGACGCATGATCATGGAGGCAGGCATGGCAAGACAGGCTGCGGCAAAAGCACAGGCAGAGGGAAACGCAGAAGAAGCAAAGAAACAGATGGAAGAATGCGACAGACTTACGAAAGGCGCTTATGCCAAACTGCATCATGATATGCAGCATTTTGTAACAGAGGCAACGGTTGAGCAGTTAGAAGATATTAAAAACAGTATCGCTGCATGTGCAGCAAAGGCGCAGAAAGCAGGAATCGATGCGATTGAAGTACATGGAGATCGTCTTCTTGGTTCCCTTTGTTCAAAAATTCTGAACCATAGAGAAGATCAGTATGGAGGAAGTCTTGAGAACCGTACAAGATATGCACTCGAAGTAGTAGCAGCAATCAAAGAAGCTGCACCGGATCTTATGATTGAGTATAAACTGCCAATCATTACAGTAAATCCTGATGGATCACTTCGTGGAAAAGGCGGACTTGAGGCAGAAGAAGGAATCCGGTTTGCAAAGATGCTTGATGAGGCTGGAATCGATATGATCCAGGTTGCTCAGGCGAACCATACAGGAAATATGGGAGATACAATCCCGCCAATGGGAGATGTTCCATATAACTGGACACTTCCAGTTGCAAGAGAGGTGAAAAAACTGGTATCTGTTCCGGTTGCAACAGTTGGTCGTGTTGTCAGCTTAGAAGCAGGAGAGAAGATCCTCGAAGACGGAGATGCTGACATCGTAGCCTATGGACGTTCCATGCTTGCAGATGCAGATATTGCCAATAAAGCTATATCCGGAGAGTGCATCAGAGAATGCCTGAACTGTAATAAAGGCTGTGTAGATGCAATTCAGGGCCGCAGATATATTTCCTGCGTATTAAATGCAGAAAACGGAAACGAAGGAACTATATTTATCAAACCTGCAGACGAGAAGAAAAAGGTTGCAGTTGTAGGTGCCGGAATCGCCGGACTTGAGGCAGCAAGAGTTGCAGCAAAACGCGGGCATGAAGTAACGGTATTTGAAAAATCCGATAAGATTGGTGGACAGATTCATTGGCAGCAGTTCCACCGAGAAAGAGCGAGATTTTAAGATCTATCGAGTATTATGAGAAGATTCTACCAGAACTTTCTGTAGATGTGAAATTAAATACAGAAGCAGATTGTGAAGAGCTGAATAAGTTTGATCATGTAATTCTTGCTATCGGTGCGCATAACATGGATCTGCCAATGTCTGTTACAGACAGCAATGTTGTTTCTGCCTGGGATGTTCTTGCAGGATGTGAAGTAAGTGGAGCATGTGCAGTACTTGGCGGAGGATTAGTTGGAACTGAGACAGCAGAATTCCTTGCACAGAAAGGTCTGAAAGTAAGCATTGTCGAGATGCTGGATCAGATTGCAACAGGAGAATCCGAGACAGTAATGCCACTGATCAAAAAAAAGACTTTGAAGAACACGATGTAAAAAGAGTATGTGAATACAAGAGTGAATTCCATCGAGAATAATGTGATTCATGCTGTGAATACAAAAGACGAGTCAGAGGTTACAATTGAAGCTGATACAATTGTGAATGCACTCGGGTCTAAGAAGAATCTCTTCGACGACAGTAAGCTGACAGTTCCATTTGTATATGTTGGAGACTGCAGCGGTGAGAGAACAGCAGATATCTCAGCAGCAATCCGAAGCGGATATCAGGCTGGAAATGAAATCTGAGAATTTTTAAATTTTATTCAGTGAGAAAATAAGTAAAAAATACAGGGTGGTGCTGTAAACAGAAAATCTGTAGACAGTATCACCCTGTTTCAGTTATAATAAAATAAAATTTTTGTTATAAAAATGAAAATGGAGCAAGGCTATGATAAACAAAGAACTATTTTATAAAGTGACATTAATTGATTGTAACGGAAAAGAATTGGAAGTTGCTAAATTTCTGCAGATTTTAACAGGAATGGAAAAAAACAGAAACAAGAAGAATTGTAGCGAGTTTACCGTGTGTTTTGTATGAAGAGCTTGACGGAGAGGCGTGTTCTTATATTGAGGAGGCACTGGATTTCTATACAGCAAAATATAAGTTTGAACCAGTCGGTGATGAAAAAAAGTGTATGAAGTAGATCCATCGGTGTATCCTTCAAAACAGGTGATCGCGCTTGGAAGTATGGTTGACTACATCGGTAAGAGGTCAGAGTTTGTAAGTATCGCGAGAAAATATGATTTCCCGAAGAATGTGAGTCTGAATGATACGCCTTTCCTGGTAAAAGACGGTTTGGCAGAGGGGCAGGCAGTGAACCTTCGGCAGGATCTTCGCAATATGGGAATGTTTGCATTGATCATGAGAAGCGGAGCAGAAGTTCAGAAGGTGAAGAAAAAGAGGATTTTTTACGGGGCTATTTGCACGTTGAGATGAATAAAAGGGTTGTTTGATACAGACAGCTGTGAGTAGTGATTATATAGCCGATTTCTTACAGAAAATTCAATTGGATTTTATTGACACTTTTGCTGAGAAGGACTACAATATCTTTAGATTGTTAATTTAATAACATACAAATAAGGAGTTTAGGAGGCAGACAAAAATGGCAAATATTTTATGTAGTCCAAGCAAATATGTTCAAGGTGCAGGTGAGATGAAAAAGCTGGGTGAATATGCTCAGAAGTATGGTAAAAAAGCACTTGTACTGATTACAGAGTCGGGGTATAAACGTATTGAAGACGTTCTCAAAGTTGGATTTGAAGGATATGATATTGAACCAGTGTATGAGTATTTCAACAGAGAATGTAGCAAGACAGAAATTAATCGTTTGGTAGCCGTTATGAATGAAAAGGGCTGTGATGTTGTTATTGGTATTGGCGGAGGAAAGATCCTTGATACTGCGAAAGCAGTTGCTTATTACAAAGAAGTGCCGGTACTGATCTGTCCGACAATTGCATCTACAGATGCACCATGCAGTGCACTTTCTGTTATTTATACTGATGAAGGCGTATTCGAAGAATACTTATTCCTCCCAGCTAATCCAAACATGGTTCTGATGGACACAGAAATCATTGCAAAATCACCAGTCAGACTGACAGTTTCCGGAATGGGTGATGCACTTGCAACTTATTTTTGAAGCAAGAGCCTGTCAGGCTAGCGAAGCAACAACTTGTGCTGGTGGAAATGTTACTATGGCAGCGATGTCACTCGCAAAACTGTGCTTTGATACATTGATGAATGAAGGTGTGAAGGCAAAACTTGCTCTGGAAGCAGGAGCCTGCACAAAAGCTGTTGAGAAGGTAATTGAAGCTAATACATTGCTTAGTGGGATCGGATTTGAGAGTGGCGGTCTTGCAGGAGCACATGCAATCCATAATGGATTCACAGTTTTGGACGAGTGTCATCATATGTATCATGGAGAGAAAGTTGCATTTGGAACAATCACACAGCTTGTTCTGGAAGACATTCCGGCAGAAGAACTGGAAGACATTATAGATTGGTGCATTGAACTGGGACTTCCTGTTACATTAAAAAGAACTTGGTATTACAGAAGTGACAGACGAGAAGCTTATGGCAGTTGCGACAGCAGCCTGTGCAGAGAATGATACACTTCATAACATGCCATTTGAGGTGACACCTGAGACTGTATGCGCAGCAATTAAGGCAGCAGATGCTTACGGAAGATATTTCCTGGGAAAATAGAATATGGGAAATAGGACACCATTTCGTTAAAATAGAAAAACCAATTTGACAAACTGATTTTCTGTGGTATAATTTTCATGCTGTGAAAAACAGCCGACAGTTCATTTGTACCTTCCTGTCGAAAAACAAAACCAGGGCTAGCTAAGAAGATTCTAGGCTCTGCGTGCAAAGAAGTACGCAGAGCTTTTTATATTATTCAGGAAATACTTTCCCATATATATAAAACGCTCCGCTTAGGATACACAGCTCTTAAAAGGTACATACATTTCAAATACAGGAGAGTTGAAATATGTATTATTTGCAAACAAAAGCCAGTTTTGACGCAGCACATTTTCTCTGGAAATACGAGGGAAAATGCAGAAATATCCACGGACATCGTTGGAATATTGTCGCAAAAATCAAAAGTCAAGAGTTGGAGCAAGAAGGACAGACACGAGGAATGGTAGTGGACTTTGGTAATCTGAAAAAGGATCTGAAAAAACTTTGCGATTCCTTTGATCATAGTCTGATTTACGAGACAGGATCACTGAAAGCAGAAACAGTAGCTGCACTTCAGAATGAGGACTTTCATTTGGAGAAAGTTTCTTTTCGTCCTACGGCAGAGAATTTCGCATATTATTTCTACAAGAAATTGACAGAACTTGGATATGGGGTTCATTGTGTGGAAGTATATGAGACACCGAATAATTGCGCGGTTTATGAGGAAGAGTAAATGAAAGTAGTAGAAAAATTCACCAGTATTAATGGGGAAGGCACACGGGCAGGAGAATTGGCAGTCTTTGTTCGTTTCAAAGGATGCAATCTGCGTTGTAGCTATTGTGATACTATGTGGGCCAATGAACCGGATTGCCCATATGAAGAGGAAACCCCAGAAGAGATTTTAAATTATGTTTTAGGAACCGGAATTCGCAATGTGACACTTACAGGTGGAGAACCGTTACTGCAAAAAGACATCAGAGAATTGATCCACCTTCTTTTTACAAGCCGGTTTACAGGTTGAAACTGAGACAAATGGCGCAGTTGATTTATCTGCATTTTGTGAAGAACGACCGGTATTTACAATGGATTATAAGTTACCGTCAAGCGGGTGCGAAGAATATATGATAACAGAGAACATGGAACTGCTAGGAAAGGATGATACTGTAAAATTTGTATGTGGCAGCCAGGAGGATCTGTTAAAAGCACTGGACTGATTCAGACTTATAATCTGACAAACAGGTGTCATGTGTATCTTAGTCCTGTTTTTGGATCCATAGAGCCAGTGCAGATCGTAGAATTTATGCTGAAACATCGGTTGAATGGTGTGCGTCTGCAGATTCAGATGCATAAAAGTAATCTGGGATCCAAATGAACGGGGCGTATAAATAAGTAGTGAGGTGATGGAGATGAAAGCATTAGTTCTCTTTAGTGGAGGAATTGATTCAACAACGGCATTAGGACTGGCAATCAAAAAGTACGGGAAAGACCAGGTGATTGCACTCTCGGTTTCCTATGGACAGAAGCACGATAAAGAAATCAGGGCTGCAATAGCAGTTGCTGAATATTATGGCGTGGAGCATCTGTTCCTGGATTTAAGCAAGATATTTCAATATAGCAACTGTTCACTGCTTCAACAGTCCACGGAAGAAATTCCGGAGGAGAGTTACGCAGAGCAGATTTCAAAAACAAATGGCGATAAGCCTGTAAGCACATATGTACCGTTCGAAATGGGTTATTTCTTTCTTCGGCAGCAAGTATCGCACTGAGCAAGGAATGTGGAGTGATTTATTATGGAGCTCATGCAGATGATTCTGCAGGCTTTGCGTATCCGGACTGCTCGCCGGTATTCAATCAGGCTATGAATGAAGCAATATGGGAAGGTTCCGGACATCAGCTTAAAATAGAAGCACCTTTTGTTAATGTATCCAAAGCTGAAGTAGTAAGGATTGGATTAGAACTGGGAGTTCCGTATGAATTGACATGGTCCTGTTACGAAGGTGGAGAGAAGCCTTGCGGAAAATGCGGAACATGCATTGATCGCGCAGCAGCATTTCAGGCGAATCACGTAGAAGACCCTGCGTTGAGATAGAGGAGGAAGCAATGAGAGAAAAAGAAAATTTAACATTATTGGGAAATCAGCAAACAGAATACCGTATGGATTATGATCCGTCTGTATTGGAGGCATTTCAGAACAAGCATCCTGAAAACGATTACTTCGTCAAGTTCAACTGCCCGGAATTCACAAGTCTGTGCCCAATCACTGGACAGCCAGATTTTGCAACGATCACGATTTCCTATGTTCCGGACGAACGTCTTGTGGAGAGTAAATCCTTGAAATTGTATTTGTTCTCATTCCGAAACCATGGAGATTTTCATGAAGATGTGATCAATATAATTATGAAAGATCTTGTCAAGCTTCTTGAACAAAAATATATAGAAGTCTGGGGAAAATTCCTTCCACGTGGAGGTTTGTCCATCGATCCGTATTGTAATTATGGAAAGCCAGGTACCAACTGGGAGCAGGTTGCCTGGAATCGTATGAGTAATCATGATATGTTTCCGGAGAAAATTGATAATCGGTAAGATGACGGAGCAGAGGAAACGTGCTTTGCTGATATCAGTTACAGGAGCACATGTTATATTAATGACAGGACGAAAAGCCTTGATTTACAAGGAGTTCGGGCCTGTCTTTTCTATTTCATAAAAAACATATGGGCGAAAAATATGATGAGAGGTGAGACGGTAGTTGATTGACAACATAGCATAGATGCAGTTTATATTGGAACAGATTTACCGGATGAGTATACTCATTCAAATTATACACATATTTTAAAAGGAGCAAATGCGAAGGCAAAAGCTAATGCCGCACAGGGATTACAGAATTGATTGAAATTGCAGCCGGAAAGAAATTTACTGAAAATTATAAAGAAAAACATACTATAGATGCAATGTATGGTTGGTATCGTTATGAGTCGAGATTTGCTTTGCCAGTGTTTAATGAAGTTGGGGAAATTGAAAGATATAATGTTTTTAATGTAATAATGGTTATTCGACATGCAAAAGATGGTAAAATGTATCTGTATGATATAATGAACATAAAAAAAGAAACGAGCACCCTTTTCCAGTCCGAAGACATTACTCAGTAAAAACCCATTTCTTAGCTACGATTGTACCCCCATAGTAGCAAAAAAGTCAATAAAAAGAAACGAATATATTTTGGAAATCATTTCACAATTAAATAATCTACCCATTCTAATCCATGCACTTTATTTCCACAGACAAACGTATGTATGATATAATTTGAGTTAGTACGTTAAATGATATTGTTGAAATTATAAACGATTACAAAAGTATCTGTTGCAATTGAGCAAGAGCTTCGCCATTGTGATGCTTTTTATATTAGCGTGGCATTTATTACCGAAGGTGGACTGGTACCGTTAAAGCAAGTACTAGCTGAATTGCGTGATAAAGGTATACCGGGAAAGATATTAACGACAAGTTATCTGACATTTACAGAACCGCCGGATGTTACGTTGATTGATAAGGTACGCAATCAGATGCAAAAGAATATATAAAAATTTATTATAAAGGTACATTTTATGGAAGTTACAGTTATTAAATCCCGAAGAAAAACTGTGGCTATTCAGGTGAATTCTGATCTTAGTGTTACTGTAAGGGCTCCGTATGGTGTCACAGAGAAATACATTGAGGAATTTCTTAATAAGAATGAAGCTTGGATAAGCAAACAGATGAATGAAATAAAAGTAAAGAAGAAAAGTGTTGAATCGGGAAATGTAGAAAACGTGACACTCGATAAAATCAAGGCACTTGCAGACCAGGCTCTTAAAATAATTCCGGCTAGAGTAGAATATTTCGCAAGAATAATCGAAGTCACTTACGGGAATATAACCATCAGAAATCAGAGAACAAGATGGGAAGTTGCAGCAGCAAAGGGAATTTGAATTTTAACTGTCTTTTAATGCTGGCGCCTCCGGAAGTGTTAGATTATGTTGTAGTTCATGAATTGTGTCACAGAAAACAAATGAATCATTCTAAGGCGTTTTGGTTAGAGGTAGAGAAGGTGTTCCCAGATTATAAAAAAAGTCAATTAAGTGGCTAAAAGAAGAAGGAAGCCAGATTATGTACATGGTAACAGAACTTGGGAAAATACCGACGGATATTTCAAACATAAAAATGAAGGATCGAAAGAAATGAATCAAAATGAAACACAATGGGATAAACTCCTGAAGATAAAGACAACCGGGCGGGATGACTCTCATTCAGATCAGTATCGATATCCTTATGAACCAACGTCTTATATGGTATTGGAGCGCCTGGCAAACAGTGGACTGATCAGGAAAAATAATACTCTAATTGACTATGGAACCGAAAAAGGGCGGGTATGTTTTTATCTTTCGTATCAAACAAGATGCAAGACAATAGGCGTAGAGTATGATGAACGGATTTATAAAGGAGCAGCAGATAATAAAGAAGTATCCGTTTCCGCATCACGCACAGAGTTTGTATTATGCAGTGCAGAAAATTATGAAGTTCCGTCGGAAGTGGATCGCTGTTACTTTTTTAATCCTTTTTCTGTAGAGATATTACAGTCAGTTTTAGCAAGGATTTACGAATCTTATTATGAAAATCCGAGAGAGATATTATTATTTTTCTATTATCCTTCAGAAGAATATATCAGTATTTTAATGACTCAGGAACAGTTGATTTTTTATGATGAGATTAATACTTCAGATCTGTTTCCAGGTGAGGATAATAGAGAAAAAATCTTGATTTTTCAGGTACTTTAAGAATGCTCAAAACATATTGAGTAGTTACAAAAAGAACATTTGTTCGAAATAACACTTGCATTACCGAACAAATGTTTGTATAATGAAAATATGAATACAGAAATTAGAAATAGTAATTATACAACACAGGAAAAGCTGCAGATTCTTGCTGACGCAGCAAAATATGACGTTGCATGTACTTCAAGTGGATCCAGCCGACGGGGAAAGAAAGGAGAGCTCGGCAATGCAGAGGCATGCGGCATTTGTCATAGTTTTGCGGCAGACGGCAGATGTATCTCCTTGCTTAAGATTTTAATGACGAACCATTGTGCTTATGATTGCAAGTATTGTATTAATCGCAAGAGCAATGACGTAAAGCGGGCTACTTTTACTCCGGAGGAAATCTGTGACTTAACAGCAGAGTTTTATAAGCGTAATTATATTGAGGGTCTGTTTTTGAGTTCCGGAATCTTAAGGAATCCGACGTATACGATGGAGAAGATGTGCGAGACATTATTGCTGCTTCGCACGAAATATCATTTCAATGGGTACATTCATATCAAGACGATTCCCGGAGCATCCGACGAGCTACTTGCGGCAGCAGGATATCTTGCGGATCGTATCAGTGTCAACCTTGAATTGCCCACGGAAGAAGGATTGCATACATTGGCTCCAAACAAGACCATGCAGAACATTCTGAATCCTATGGGTAAGGTGCAGAGTACGATTGCATCTCACAGAATGGCAATCGGAAAGTCAGCTTATATGGAGCGAAGTGGCGGGAATAAGTTTTTGAATGCAGGTATTTTTTTCTGATGCTTCGAAAAAACATTTTTCTGAGTGCTTGAATGTTCAGAAGAAGGATAAAGCCATTTCTCAGAATTCTCAGATGAATCGATTAGAATCTTATAAAAAATACACGTCACTGGATCATGCACTTACCTGGGAGAATGCGAACCAGTTGGCACCTCGTGATATGTCGCGATTGAAGCGTAGTTTTGCTCCGGCAGGACAAAGCACGCAGATGATCATTGGTGCGACCGGTGAGAGTGATTATACATTATTGCAGACGACACAGGCATTGTATCAAGGCTTTGATCTGAAGCGTGTCTTCTATTCAGCATACATTCCATTGAACGAAGATAATGTGTTGCCGGAGATAGGAACGCCACCACCGCTTTTACGTGAACACAGACTGTATCAGGCTGATTGGCTATTGCGGTTCTATGGATTTCAGGCAGGAGAACTATTATCTTCAGAACAGCCGAATTTTAATGAAATGATTGATCCAAAGTGTGATTGGGCATTACGCCATTTGGAGCAGTTCCCAGTAGAAGTAGAGAAAGCGAGTTATGCAACACTGCTTCGTGTTCCGGGAATCGGACCGAAATCAGCAAGTCGTATCACTTATGCAAGACGTTATGGCAGACTTGATTATGCAAGCCTGAAGAAGATGGGAGTAGTATTAAAGCGTGCGCATTATTTCATCACGTGTGGTGGAAAACAGATGTACCATACTCCTATTGAGGCATCTTATATTACGCGACAACTAATAAGTGTAGACAAGAAAGATCTATGGAACACACAACATGCGAATGAATCATTTACCCAGATGACATTGACAGATTTTGGAGTATGCTGATGAAGATATTTACTTGTAAAGACCGTCTGGAAGATATCATGACCTGTATCTATGATGCATGGTCTGAAGCTTTACTGATTGGTCATGACCAGATACAATTAAAAAAAGAACCTGTATTTCAGCAAACGATATTTGATGAATATATTCATGTAGACCAAGATTTTTCCAAAGCAGAAAAAGTAATTCGCTCGATTCGGAGAGATATTTCGGATGAAGCATATCTGAATATCTATTTGGCGACTTTATCTGTCGAGGAAGATGCACTGCAGGCAATTTATAATTTCCTTCGTGTCGGATTCAAAATTGGAGAGAGTGTACTACAGCAATATGCGAATCCACGTGTGATGCGGATATTAGAATTGCGTCGTAAAGTGTCTAACGAAAGCCATCATTTCAGAGAGTTCGCACGATTTGAACGATTGAATTCAAGTAACGTCTATGTCAGCCATCTGGAGCCAAAAAGTGATGTCATTATGTTGGTTGGCAGACATTTTGCAGACCGCATGCCTTCAGAACAGTGGATGATCATAGATGATAATCGCAAAACAGCTTGTGTTCATCCGAAAGATGGTGAGAACTATCTACGATATCTGACAGATGAAGAATTTCAGACATTGAGAAAGACAGAAGAGTACGAAGATGAGTATACGGATCTGTGGAAGACATTCTTTCATGCGATTGCGATAGATGAACGAAAGAATTACGTATGTCAGCGTAACTTATTTCCACTGTGGAAGAGAAAACACGCAGTGGAATTCAAAAAATAATCTTTTCTTATATATTCTTACTTGTATCTCATAGTATGGAAACGTATAATGTAAGAAAGATGTGATTGATACGTGATTCTTTTTTTTTTGATCGGAGGCGATAAAATATGCCATATGATTTATCAAAACCTCTTGTAATAGGGATTAGTTCAAGAGCTTTATTTAATCTTGAACAGGAGAATAAAATATTCGAAGAACAAGGCGTTGAAGCATATGAGGCTTACCAGGTAGCACATGAGAATGAAATTCTTCAGAAGGGTGCTGCTTTCCAATTAATTAAAGCTTTTCTGAAACTGAATAACACAGGGTTAGGAAGACTGGTGGAAGTGATCATTATGTCACGGAACAATGCAAACACATGTCTTCGTATCTTTAATTCTATACAGTATTATGGCTTGGATATTACAAGAGCGACTTTGACAAGTGGAGCGGAAATTGCTCCCTATTTAAAAGCCTTTAAGACAGACTTGTTTTTGGCAGCAAATTCTGTTGATGTACAATCGGCTATACGATGGAATTGCAGCAGGTCTTATTTTGACTGGAGCGGCACATGCGGATGCAAAGCAAAAGATAGATCAGATCCGCATTGCATTTGATGGAGATGCAGTTCTCTTTTCAGCCGAATCTGAAAAGATTTTTCAGAAGAACGGAATACAGGCATTTGAAGAACATGAGAAAGCGAATGCGAACACGCCGATGGCAAAAGGTCCGTTTGCTAACTTCCTGACAAAGCTGTCTTATGTACAACAGCTGTTTAAAGAAAAAGATATTCAGCCAATCCGAACCGCACTGGTTACTTCTAGAAATGCTCCGGCACATGAACGCGCAGTTAAAACACTCCGCAACTGGGGCGTATCAATCAATGAAGCGTTCTTCTTAGGCGGTGTCAGCAAGACAGAAGTGCTTGCAGCATTTGGAGCGCATATATTCTTTGATGATCAGGATATACATACCGAACCGGCTTCAACGGTTGTTCCGGCAGCTACTGTGCCTTATCGTGATGGAGATAATCCAAAAGAATAAGCAGCTTTATATTATTTTGAGGATGATGGGGAAAACGATGCAGACATATACATATGTTTCAAAAGGAAAATTTGAATTAACAGAAAAACCTAAACCGGTGATTATGCATGAAAGGGATGCGATTGTAAAGGTTACACTTGCCAGTATTTGTTCCAGTGATTTACATATTAAGCATGGAAGTGTTCCTCGTGCAGTTACAGGAATTACAGTTGGTCATGAGATGGTTGGAATTGTTGAAGAAGTTGGCGAAGCTGTAACTCATGTGAAGTCGGGAGACAGAGTAACTGTAAATGTTGAGACATTTTGTGGAGAATGTTATTTCTGTAAAAAGGTTATGTGAATAATTGTACAGATCAAAACGGCGGATGGGCTCTTGGGTGTCGTATCGATGGTGGTCAGGCTGAGTATGTGCGTGTACCGTTCGCGGATCAGGGATTAAATAAGATTCCGGATGAAGTTACCGATCGACAGGCATTATTCGTAGGAGATGTACTGGCTACGGGTTACTGGGCAACTCGTATCTCTGAAATCACAGAAGATGATACGGTGTTGATCATCGGTGCAGGACCGACGGGTATCTGTACATTACTTTGTGTTATGCTAAAGCATCCGAAACACATTATTATGTGTGAAAAAAGATGAGGAACGTATACATTTTATCAATGAACATTACCCGGATGTACTTACTATTTCTCCGGAAGAATGTGAGACTTTTGTTAAGAATACAAGTGACCATGGCGGTGCAGATGTTGTCCTGGAAGTTGCAGGTGCAGAGTCTACATTTCGTTTAGCCTGGGAATGCGCAAGACCGAATGCGATTGTGACAGTTGTTGCACTTTACGATAAAGCACAAAGCTTACCACTTCCAGACATGTATGGCAAGAATCTCATCTTCAAAACCGGTGGAGTAGATGGATGCGACTGTGAAGAAACATTAAAACTGATTGCTGAAGGAAAGATCAATACTGAACCACTTATCACGCATACCTATCCTCTCAGTAAGATTGAAGAGGCTTATGATCTCTTTGAGAATAAGAGAGATGGTGTTATAAAAGTAGCTGTTGAATGTTGAGATAGCACAAGTATTCGAAAAGAGCGAAGTGAAAGTTTATGCTTATTGTAATCTTAATGGATTATGGAAAGCATAATCATAGTCTGATTGGACATTTGTAATTTCATACTCGTAATAATTGATTTTGTATCATAACGCTTTTTGTTTTTATGGCAGAAGCGTTAATTTTTGCATTATCACAGATTTATTTACGGTTAAAATGTATAAAAATACAAAAAATGACAAACAATTTGACATAATATATAAATTTTTAGTTACTTTTTTCGGCATTCTATGGTACACTAACATAGTATATCAAAAAATGTGGGAGGAAACTCAAAAATGAGCAAAAAAAGAAGAAAAAGGGCTAAAGTCCTTTAACAAGGGGTTCCAAGTGCCAGATACCTACATTATTATCTTTTTAGTAGTCGTTATCGCTGCACTTTTGACTTTCCTTGTACCAAAGGGATTTTACGAAACACAGGACATTTCATACATGATTAATGGTGTTGAGAAAACTCGTACAGTAATCAAAGACGGAAGTTTCCAGTATCTGACAGATGATGCAGGAAATGTAGTAACAGAAGGAGTAGCACTCTTTAGCGGAGATGGTGGAACAGGATTCTTCAACTATATGTATAACGGAATCGTAAACAGTTCTGCAATCGAGATTATCGCATTTCTTATGGTAGTAGGTGGTGCATTCGGCATCATGATACGTACAGGTGCGATTGAATCCGGATTGATCGGATTGATCCGTAAGGCAGAGGGAGCAGAGAAACTTCTGATTCCGATACTTTTCGTATTGTTTTCTCTTGGTGGAGCAGTTTTTGGAATGGGAGAAGAAGCGCTTCCGTTTACTATGATTCTTTGTCCGTTGTTTGTAGCAGTTGGATATGATTCAGTTATCGCAGTTCTTGTTACTTATGTTGCAACACAGATTGGTTTCGGATCATCTTGGATGAATCCATTCTCTGTAGGTATTGCACAGGGCATTGCAGGTATTGATGTATTCTCCGGAGCAGGATTCCGTATGGTAATGTGGGTAGTATTTACAGCACTCGGCTGCGGAATGACTATGTTCTATGCATCAAAGATCAAGAAAAATCCGACAATCTCTATCGCATATAAGTCGGATGCATATTTCCGTGAGCAGAATGAAAAACAGGAATTGACGAAGGACATTCATTTGGTCTTGGACACATTTTGGTTCTTCTGACACTGGTTGCTACAGTAGTATGGGTAGTTTGGGGAGTCATGATACAAGGATACTACATGCCAGAGATTGCTACACAGTTCTTCATTATGGGAATTGTTTCCGGTGTGATTGGAGTTATCTTTAGACTGAACGATATGAAACTGAATGATATTGCAACATCATTCAAAGATGGAGCAAAAGACCTGATCGGTGCTGCGCTTGTTGTTGCTATGGCTCAGGCATCATGCAGGTTCTTGGGGGATCTGATCCGACAACACCTACAGTTATCAATACAATTATGTATAATATTTCAAATGCACTGTCTGGAGTTTCCGGAGCAGTTGCAGCAGTACTTATGTATCTGTTCCAGTCCGTATTCAACTTTTTCGTTGTATCCGGAACAGGACAGGCTGCGATCACAATGCCGATCATGGCTCCGCTGTCAGACCTGCTAGGTGTTTCGCGTCAGACAGCGGTAGTTGCATTCCAGCTTGGTGATGCATTTACAAACCTGATTGTTCCTACATCCGGATGCTTGATTGGATCTCTTGCGATTGCAAAGATTGAGTGGTCTAACTGGATTAAATTCATGTGGAAATTCCTTGGCGTCTTAATGATTGGTGCAATCATTACAGTTCTTATTGCAGTTGGGATTGGATTCTAAAACATGCATTGGATAATTGGGAGTGATTTATGATGAAATTAATTCAGAATATTGATGTTTATGCCCCACAGCATCTGGGGAAAAAAGATGTACTTGTAATCAATGATAAGATTGTTAAGATTAAAGATCCAGGTTCTATATCCGCAGATGGATTTCTTTCCGAGGCAGAAATGATCAATGGAGAGAGGTTGCTTTTAACTCCGGGATTCGTTGATAGTCATGTGCATGTACTTGGAGGCGGTGGAGAAGGTGGATTTGCCAATCGTACTCCGGAAGCAACGATGGAAGGACTTACAAAGTTTGGAGTAACAACAGTTGTTGGCTGCCTTGGAACAGATGGAATCGGCCGTGATATGTGTGCACTGGTTGCAAAGACAAAAGGATTGAATGAGCAGGGGAATGACTGCATACTGTTATACGGGCAGTTATCAGATTCCGGTTCGCACACTGACTGACAGTATTGTGAAAGATATTATGATGATTCAGGAGATCATTGGAACTGGAGAAATTGCAATTTCTGATCATCGTTCTTCACAGCCGACTTTTGAAGAATTTGCACGTGTCGTTGCTGATACAAGACTTGGTGGCGTTCTTTCCGGGAAAGCTGGTATTGTAAATGTTCATCTTGGCGACAGTCCGAGATGCTTAGATCTTATTGAACGGGTGGTAGATGAGACAGAGATACCGACTTCTCAAATACTGCCAACACATATCAATCGAAATGAGCTGCTTTTCTGCAAGTCAATGGAATATGCGCTGAAAGGCGGAGCAGTAGATTTTACCGGAAATGAAGATATTGACTATTGGGAAACTATCTGTGATGAAGTACGTGTATGCAATGGTATCAAACGGATGTTAGATGCAGGAGTAAATCCTGACCGCATAACAATTTCTTCTGATGGACAGGGAAGCCTTCCAATGTACAGTAGTGATGGTGAATTCCTTGGAATGGGCGTTGGACAGTCCAGCTGCCTTCTGAAGGAAGTAAAGGAATGTGTGTTTAAAACAGAAATTCCTTTAGAAATAGCTATTTCTACAATTACATCGAATCCAGCAGATATTCTTCGTCTTAAAGGAAAAGGTAAGGTTGAAGAAGGCTATGATGCGGATCTTTGTATTCTTGATCAGGAACTTCAGCTTGTTGAAGTGATTGCAGTTTATAAAAATAAAAAAGGCAACACAGTTTATAAAAAGTAAAGTATCTTGATGTCAGAAGCATCAGTCATTCAGTTGGCTGGTGCTTTTTTTCAACATTAAATTTATTTTTCAGAGCACTTTATGATATAATGGACTCATAGTCTTTTACAGACATAAGAACGGATATAAGGAGAATGTACTATTGATCAATCAGACAGCAAAGAAAATTTTGAAAGCATTATCTTTTGATGGAGTAGAAGTGGAAGCATTTCGTCATATGGCGGATTTAAAACGACTGGATCCAATGAAGATTTTTTATAAGAAAGTAGACGAGAAAATATATAACGGAAGTCATGCAGTTCCGATTCGAATATTTTTCCCAAGCGAGAAAAGCTTTCGAGAAAGTGAAGAAAAGAAGCATGATATTCAGGATAAAAAATTGCTTTTTTCATACATGGTGGTGGATGGGTTACAGAAAGTATTGATAATTATGAAAGAATTTGCGCTCGGCTTGCTAATGCAACCGGACAATATGTAGTTGCAGTTGAATACCGACTGGCACCGGAAGATAAATTCCCGGCAGGTCTGGAAGATTGTTATGCCGTTGCGAAAACATTATATTCTGGAGATTTTATGTTAAATATAAGACCAGAAAACATTACTTTGATCGGAGACAGTGCCGGGGAAATCTCTGCGCAGCATTATCTTTGATGGCAAGAGACCGCGGAGAATTCATGCCAAACAGACAGATTCTGATCTATCCGGCTACCTATAATGATTATACAGAGAATTCACCATTTGTATCTGTTAAGGAAAATGGATCCGATTATCTTTTGACGGCCGGAAAAATGCAGGATTATATTGATCTTTATGCGAGAAATGAGGAGGATAAGAAGAATCCTTATTTTGCACCATACATAGCAGAAGATTTAACGAATCAACCGGATACGTTGATTCTTACATGTGAATTTGATCCGCTTCGAGATGAAGGGGAAGCGTATGGGGAGCGCTTAAAAGAGGCTGGAAATCATGTGGAGATACATCGGATTAAAGATGCACTACACGGATATTTTGCGTTGGGGATTAAGCAGCTTCATGTACAGGAAAGTTTCATCTACATTAATGAATTTCTGAAAGGGGAAACACAGTGAGTAAGAAAAACGCACGTTGGAGAAAATTAGATAATGCAGCAAAATTATATTCTGCTGCCAGTAATAAAAAAGATACGAGAGTGTTTCGTTTTTACTGCGAATTGAAAGAAGAAGTAAATCCTGATGTTTTGCAGGAAGCATTAAATCAGACGATAGAAATATTTCCTACGTTTTTAATGGTGCTTCGCAAAGGATTATTCTGGCATTATCTTGAGCCATGTAATTTACGACCGATTGTTAAAGAAGAATATAAAGAGCCATGCAGCAGACTCTATATAAGAGATAAGAAGACCCTACTATTTGAAGTAACTTATTATAAAAAACGAATCAATTTTGAAGTGTTTCATGTGTTGACAGACGGTACAGGGGCAACAGAATTCTTAAAAGAACTGGTAAAGAATTATTTATACCTTGTGCATAAAGAAGAAGGATTAGAACAGATTACATTACTGCCGGAAGATATGACTGTACAAGATCAGGAAGATGACAGTTTCTTAAAATATTATTCAAAAAAAAATCAAAAACGACCGAAAAAAAGAAAACTGAATGCGTTTCAGATACGAAGGAAAAAAAGAAAGATGGAAATCATCTGCATGTCCATGAATCTGTTGTCTCAGTACAGGCAGTATTAAAGCGAAGCAGAGAACTGGGGGTATCCATGACGATCTTTTTGACAGCATTATTTATGATGGCAATAAACGAAGAAATGTCTAAGATGCAGAAGAAAAAGCCGGTTGTGTTAATGGTTCCGGTTAACTTAAGAAAGTTTTTCCCGTCTTTATCGATGCTGAGTTTTTTTAATTGGATTGAGCCGGGATATAATTTTACTACACAAGATCAAAGTTTTGAGGCAATACTGAAATATACGAAAGAATTTTTTGAGACAGAATTAACGAAAGAAAAAATGTCAGCACATATCAGCGAGTTACTAGCACTGGAATTGCATCCGATTTTGAGACTTGCTCCATTGGAATTGAAAAATCTGTGTATTCATGCAGGTGCAAAATATTCGGAGGAGAAGAATACAACAGCAATCTTTTCTAATATGAGCGCAGTTAAAATGCCTGCAAGTTATGTACCTTATATTGAACGATTTGGCGTATATACAAATACCCCGAAGCTTGAATTGTGTTTGTGTTCTTTTCAGGATAAATTATCATTTGCATTTACATCCAGATACGACACAGTGAACATTGAACGTAATTTTTATCGCTTGTTAAAAGAACAGGGAATTGCATCTGAAAAAGTAAAACCTGAATTTCCAAAGACAGATGAGCCAAGCGAACAGGAAATGAAAGTCTATAAAATTTATAGCTTTCTGTGTATTGCAATTGTTGCAGCAATGCTTGTTACGGAGTATAATTTCCATCCTAGAATTCGCTGGACCTTATTCACAGCCGGAGGCGTTGTGACAATGTGGATTGCCTCATCGATTGGATTTTTTAAACGCTATAACCTGCTGAAAAATGCGATGTGGCAGCTTTTTATCGGTACAATCATCTGTTTTATATGGGATGCACTGACCGGATGGCACAGCTGGTCTGTAGATCTTGTGTTGCCGATCATGAGTGTATCTACACTTGCGGCAATGTTTGTAACCGCTAAAGTGCAGAAAAGTCCGGTGCGAGAGTATCTTATTTATGAAATTATGGCCGCTGGATATGGATTAATCCTTCCGGTAATCTTGCTTTTATGCAGGGTGGTGAAAAATCCAACAGTGAGTATGTTTGGAGCATTGACGTGTTTCTTATTCCTTGTAGCAGTGATTTTGTTCAAGGGAAGAGAATTTAAAGAAGAGATGCAGAAAAATCTGCATGTATAAAATAAGCAGAAGAGAAGAGCGTAAAAGTTAAAAGAGAAATAAATTGCTAAAGTAAAAAGCACAAGATGGACATCAATTATCCCTTGTGCTTTTTTACATCTAGAACCTATAAATCGGATTCACCATTATACTGAAAATGTAGAATATATCTTTACAAGTTCAATCATCATATCAACTACTTTATCCATACTCTGAACAGAAATGTGTTCATAAGGGCCATGATATCCATGACCTCCCGTACCAATATCCGGGCATGGAAGACCACGAAAACTCAGCTGGCATCCGTCAGTACCGCCTCGGATCGGTGAGACAATTGGAGTGAGTCCGGTTCTTTCGCAGGCAAGCTTTGCATTATCGATCAGGTGCATATGTTTTTCAATAATATTTTTCATATTAAAGTACTGATCTTTTATATGCAGTTCAATTGTATTTTCTCCCCATTTTTTATTCAACTCATTAGTGATATCAGCGAGTTTGTCTTTTCTGCGTTGAAAATTGTCTGTGTCATGGTCTCGGACGATATAATTTAGAGTAGCATGTCCACAATCTCCGCTCATATTAATGAGATGATAGAAACCTTCATATCCTTCCGTGTCACGAGGTGTCTCGTTTAAAGGCAACAGACTATTGATTTCCATAGCCAGAAGACAAGCATTGACCATTGTATCCTTGGAAGAGCCCGGATGCACACTTACCCCATGAATATCAAAAGAAGCACTGCATGCATTAAAGTTCTCATACTCCAGTTCGCCCTCTGTAGAACCGTCTAATGTGTAGGCAAAATCTGCACCAAATAACTCCACGTCAAAATGAGAAGCACCGGTACCAATCTCTTCATCAGGAGTAAAGGCGATACAAATCGGACCATGAGGAATGGATTCCGCCTGCAGATGTTCAACCATAGTCAGGATTTCTGCAATTCCGGCTTTGTCATCAGCTCCTAAGATCGTATTTCCATCTGTGGTAATAAGTGTATGTCCCTTTAATGATTCCAAATGCGGGAACATTTCCGGGCTTAAAATTAACCCACTATTGCCAAGAGCAAGTTCTTTACCATCATAATGTTCTGTGATAATCGGACGAATCGGCTGCTCACAGTAATCGGCTACAGTGTCCATATGTGCGATAAAGCCAATAGCAGGTGCATTCTCATATCCTTTTGTTGCGGGAAGTTTCCCGTAGAGGAAACAATTATCAGTCAGCTGAATATTTGAAACCACAAGTTCTTCCATTTCTTTCTTTAAAAGATTGGCCAGATCAAACTGGCATGCAGAAGAAGGTGTTGAAGTGCTAGTTTCATCAGAAGGCGTTTTTATAACTGCATACTTTAGTAAACGTTCATAGGCTTTCATATAAAATCTCCTTAAAATGTAATTTGTTGGGTATATCGTATCATATTTGGCAGGAAGTGTATATTTGAAATCTGAAAAAATATGTTTTTATTCGTATAGGAAGATTGGTATTCTTAACAGTGATGTGGTATACTGGACAATAGATTGACGTTGTTTTTTCACAAGTAGATAGAGAAAACAAATATGATAATGGGAGAGTAAAAATGATTATCAGAAAAGCAGAAGAAAAAGATATTCCAAGAATTTTAGAGCTATTAAAACAGGTATTGCAGATCCATGCAGATATAAGACCGGATATTTTTATTCCCGGTACCACAAAATATACGATAGATGAATTGACAGAGCTTCTGAAAAATGAAGAAAAGCCAATATATGTTGCAGCGGATGAGGCTGATGTTTGTGTGGGGTATGCATTTTGCCAATTAAAGGAACAGCCTTTTTCAACCAATATGGTACCGTTTAAATCTCTTTTTTATTGATGATCTATGTGTCGATCAAGAGGCTCGAGGCCAGCATATTGGCGAAAGTCTGTTTGAATATGTAAAAAGTGAAGCGAAACAGCTGGGATGTTATGAAGTAACATTAAATGTATGGGCAGGAAATATTTCCGCAGAGAAATTTTATGAAAAAATGGGAATGCGAACAAAAGAAAGACAAATGGAGTACATATTATAAGATAGTTTTCACTTCGGGGATTACAATCAATAAAGCCGGTGGAGGATTTTGAATCCCGCATCGGCTTTGTTGAATTTATAGATAACTCGAAAGCTTATGCAACTGTAAAGGTGCTGAACCGTTAAAACTTTATTTGCTATGGTTCATCAGTGTTTTGATGTCTTCTTCCGGTGTGGTAATAGGTGCTATACCATAATTTTCCACCAGATAGTTCAGAATATTAGGAGACAGGAACGCCGGAAGAGAAGGGCCAAGACGGATATTTTTGATACCCAGGTGCAGGAGGGTTAACAGGATGCAGACTGCCTTCTGTTCGTACCAGGAGAGAACGAAGGAGAGCGGAAGCTCATTTACAGAACATCCAAATGCATCCGCAAGTGCCACAGCAACCTGGATTGCACCATAAGCATCATTACACTGCCCCATATCCATCAGTCGTGGCAGACCACCGATTTCTCCCAGATCCAGATCATTGAAACGGAATTTTCCGCATGCCAGGGTGAGAACAATACTGTCAGAAGGTGTCTGCTTCACGAATTCCGTATAATAGTTTCGACCTGGTTTGGCTCCATCACAGCCGGCAACCAGGAAGAAATGGCGGATAGCACCTGCTTTTACTGCCTCAACTACAGTTCCTGCATGGGACAGGATAGCCGCATGACCAAAACCGGTTGTTACTTTCGTACCGCCGTTGATGCCTGTGCGTGTCTGATCTTCTTTATAACCACCCAGTTCCAGTGCTTTTTCAATAACCGGTGTGAAATCTTTCTTTTCATCGATATGAACAGCACCTGGGAAAGCAACCATTTCTGTTGTAAATACTCTGTCAGCATAGCTGCTTTTTGGCGGCATCAGACAGTTGGTAGTGTAGAGAATCGGAGCAGGAAGATGATCAAACTCCTTCTGCTGGTTCTGCCATGCAGTTCCAAAATTGCCTTTTAGGTGAGAGAAATTTCTTTAAGAATGGATAAGCATGGGCAGGAAGCATTTCGCCGTGGGTATAGATATTGATTCCTTTTCCCTCTGTCTGTTCAAGTAAAAGCTGCAGATCCTTCAGATCATGTCCGGTCACAACAATAAAAGGTCCTTTTTCTATGGTGAGCGTAACATCGGTTGGTTCTGGCGTTCCATAGGTTTCGGTATTTGCCTTATCAAGAAGTGCCATACACTTCAGGTTGATTTCCCCTACTTTCAGTACAGTAGGAAGCAGTGTTTCTACACTTTCTTCGTAGCCAATCTTAAATAATGCCTCACAGAAGAAGCGATTCACTTCGTCATCTTCGTAATCCAGAACGTTTGCGAGATAGGCATAGGCTGACATTCCGCGAATTCCCGAAAAGAATAAGAGATTTCAAGGAACGGACATCTTCATCGGCATCCCACAGCTGCTGCATATCATAGTCGTCTGTTCTGCCGCAAGAAGACGGGCATTTGCTGCAGCCAGGAACCAGGCGTCCCTTTTCAGCTCTGACTTCTCGTATCATTTTTTCGATGGCTGCATTATCAAAACTCACATTTGTAATTGTAGTAAACAGTCCTTCAATTATGATTTGCCCGGTTCTTTTAGAAATAGCAGTTGAACCGTCAACAGCTCTTGCAAGGCTGATCAACGCACCTGTCAGTTTATCCTGTAATTCAGCCGTATCTGCTTTTTTTCCCGCAGACACCGGAATTTCCAGTGCAGCCGGTACATCCGCCAGTCTGTTCGCACTGAAAACAAAACATTTTCTTATCCATTATTGCATTCTCCTTTTTTATTCTATAGTTTTCCCATCAATACCTATTGTTATAACCTGCCATGGTAAGAATTTTCCACTATTTTGAAGAGCTTTTTTGCTGCCATCTCAAGACCACCACAGCATGGAACTTCCATCCTTACGATCGTTACGCTTTGGATGTTGTTATTTTGAATGATTGCAGTCAGTTTCTCGCTATAATCCACCTGATCTAATTTCGGACAGCCAATTAATGTTACCTTATTCCGAATAAAATCCTGATGAAAGCTTGCGTAAGCATAAGCAGTGCAATCGGCTGCAATTAAAAGTTTTGCATTGTTAAAATAAGGTGCACTGAATGGAGCCAGTTTAATCTGTACCGGCCAGTTCTGAAGCTTTGATATTGAATCTGCAGTAGAAGCTGGTTTTTCGGACTCAGGCGTTTCTGTTCGCCGAATCTGCATGATTTTAGATCCAGGACAGCTGGAGTGAGGAGGCATTGCCGGGTTTTTGACGGCGATTTTTTTTCTGTGCTTCTTTCACGGCTTCTTCATCATATGCAGGGGCTTCTCTTTCTTCAAAAGAAATGGCACCTGTGGGACATTTCGGAAGACAGTCGCCCAGTCCGTCACAGAAATGTTCTCGCATCAATTCCGCCTTTCCGTTAATGATATCAATAGCACCTTCGTGGCAGGCATCTGCACAAGCACCGCAGCCATTGCATTTTTCTTTATCGATTCGAATAATCTTTCTTATCATTTTTACCCTCCATTTATAACATTTCACTTTTGTTTCTGGTAGAATTGTAGTATGTGAAACACGACTTGTATGTTTGATTTCCAACAGGAGGAATGATTTTGGAAAAATATTTACCCATCCTAAGAAACAGTCCATTTTTTAAAGGTCTTACAGATAACGAGATATTATCTATACTGCATTGTGTAAAAGCAACAACCGTTTCAAAGAACGAGACTCTTATATTTTCAGAGCAGGAGATTCTACTGAGGTAATGGGACTTGTAGTATCTGGCTGTGTTCTTGTTATGCAGGAAGACCTTTGGGGGCATCGGAATATTTTGTCGAAATGTCATGTCAGTGATTTCTTTGGAGAACCGTATGCAGCAAGCCCGGGTGCTGTTTTAAATATCAGTGTGGTAGCGGATGAGGATTGTGAAATTATTTCCCTGAATGTCCAGAGGCTTCTGGTTACCTGCCCGACTGCATGCGGACATCATCAGAAGCTGATTCGTAACCTGGTCAGTGTGCTGGCAAATAAGATACTGCTCCTGAACGATAAAATCACGCATGTTGGCAAGCGAACGACCAGGGATAAATTATTATCCTATCTGTCTGCTGAGTCCATCAGACATTCATCTTTGTCCTTTGACATTCCTTTTGACCGGCAGCAGCTGGCGGATTATCTTTGTATTGATCGTGCAGCAATGTCTACAGAAATATCAAAATTACAAAAAAGAAGGCTTTATAAAAACAAATAGAAAACATTTTGAATTGACTGTTTCTAATGACACAGATTCAGGAATAAAAATGTGACATATGTCACGGAAAATAGAGAATCAATTCAAAAGCTATTATATAGTGCAAGAGGAGGAAAGCATTAAAATGATAAATAAATTACATTTGGCAATGATTGAATTATATCAAGGAGATGCAAAGAGGATTCAACATTTTTGTAAAGTACATAGTTATGCAAAATTGATCGCAGAAACAGAAAATGTAGACAAGGAATGCTTGTTTATCATTGAAGCAGCAGCTTTAACACATGATATTGGAATTCATTTCTGCGAAGAAAAATATGGAAACTGCAATGGAAAATTACAAGAAAAAGAAGGTCCTGCAATTGCAGAAAAGATGCTCAAAGAATTAGGTTTTGATCAGGATGTATCTGATCGGGTTCAGTATTTGATTGCACATCATCATACCTATAATAATATTGATAACAAAATTATATGAAAATATAAAATTAAAGATGAACCGAACGACAGGACTAAGTGAGCTGAATGCCTGGCGGAATTCATCAAAAGAAATGTATAACATTGAATGATTCCGATATTCCAAAGGATGCAGGTGTGGCGATTGAATATAATATTCCCCAGACTTCAAAACGGGTAGATTTTCTTATTTCGGTTATGGATGGAATGGAAAAGGAAATGTTGTTATTGTTGAATTGAAACAATGGGAGAAATTAGCATCTATAGATGGTCAGGATGCAATTGTTGAAACATAAAGCAGAACCGAAGAGTTGTACATCCATGTTATCAAGCATGGTCTTACGCAGCGTTAATCAGGGATTATAACGAATATGTTCAAGACAACGAAATCGGTCTTCATCCCTGTGCGTATCTTCATAATTATCCAAGAAGTGAAAATGATCCATTGGATAAAGACCAATATCAGGATATTATGGAAGAAACACCTGCATTTACTTACGGGCAAAAGAGAATTCGTACATTTATCAAAAAGCAAATTGTAACAGGTGACAAAGAGGATACATTACTGAAAATTGAACATGGAAAAATTAAACCTTCTAAACAACTTCAAGACGCGCTTGTAAAAAAATGCTTAAAGGAAATCAAGAATTCGTTATGTTGGATGAACAAAAGGTTGTATATGAAAGTATTCTTGAGTATTCTTGTCAGTGTCAAGAAAGATGGAAAGAAGAGAACGATTATTGTTGAAGGTTCCCGGAACCGGAAAAACAGTCATTGCAATTAATCTACTGGCTGAACTCACGAATCGAATGCAATTTGTTCAATATGTTTCGAAAAATGCTGCACCGAGAACAGTATATCAATTCAAGTTAAAAGGGACACATGAGGAAAAACAGTGTAGATAATCTCTTTAAAGGTTCTGGAAGTTATGAAGCTCCAAGAAATTCAGTCGGAACATTACTGGCTGATGAAGCACATAGGTTAAATGAAAAATCCGGTATGTTGAAGGAAAGATAACAGAATATCAATATAAGATGAAAGAGATTGTAAAGAATAGTGATGGGTTATCTACACCACAGGTTGCAGAAAAAATGGATAATCTTCGTCAGGAACTTTTTGTAATGATGGATTATACAGAAATCAAAAAGCATTACAATCAATTAATGTTTGATCACTTTCCGTATATGAAAAATAAAGTTGATACATCTGAAAATCATTTAAAAACAGCAATACAGTATGCAATGGTTGGAAACTATATTGATTTTGGAGCTTTAGAAAATGTAAATGAAGGTGAGCTGAAAGCTCAATTAGATGAAGCAATAAATATAAATATAGATTCTAAGCTGTTGGATGTTTTTAAAAACGATTTGGTCAATGCGAAAAGGCTGGTTTATTTTACGGATAACTGCGGAGAAATTGTAACAGATAAGTTATTGATTTCAACTCTTCGCGATATTAATCCTAATTTACATATAACTGTGATTGTAAGAGGCAAACCAGTTTTAAATGATGCTACACTGGAAGATGCAAAATACATTCACATGGAAGATGTTGCACAAAAGGTACTTGGAAACGGTACCGGATTACCAGGTAATGTGGTTGGAGCAATCTCTAAGGAATCAATGGATGAGGTTGAGAATGCTGATCTGTTGATTTCTAAGGGACAGGGAAATTATGAAGGACTAAGTGGATGCGGATTAAATATTTACTATTTATTCCTGTGTAAATGTGAAATGTTTATGAGACGTTTCGGTGTCGAACAATTTACAGGAATTATGGCAAGAGAAAATAATAAAAAAGTAATACTTGTGTGAAAGAGTAAATTCCACCGCCTAGTTTTGTAAATTGTTGAAAGAAATATATTGTTATATGATTACGTAAGTGATATACTTAAGCATAAGAAAACCGTGTGAAATTACAGTTTGCTTTTTGCACGGTTTTCTTTATACTAGATAGTTAGTTAAAACTAACACAGTGAAAGATTATAGAATAACAGATATTAGGTAATATAATCAATACGTTATAGAACTAATACTATACCGCTGAAGATAATTATTTTTGCCAATGAATTTTTTCGAACATATCAATGAAGAAATGCGGATGCAAGATGAAAAAGGTACTATGATTGGAGAAAAAGCATGAAAAATGAAGAATATAAAAAATTGTCAATTAAAGAATTTACAAAAGCAGCAGGAAGATATGAAAGTAGCCATGCTGGTATTTACGAAATGTGCAAGAAGGATTATCCGGAGATTCGGGAAGAATTAGAAAAAGAGCCATTTAATGATTTGTTGGATGCAGGCTGCGGACCGGCTCCTATGATTTCTTTATTATCGGAAAAATATCCGGACAGACATTATACAGGATTGGATCTGACTCCGGCCATGATTGAACAGGCAAAAAAAGAAAAGTATTCCAAATGCAACATTTGTTGTGGGAGACTGTGAGAACTTTCCTTTTGAAAACGATTCATTTGACGCAATTATTTGTTCTATGAGTTTACATCATTATCCGAATCCACAGGCATTTTTTGACAGTGTGAAAAGATGTCTTCGCCCAAATGGAAGATTGATACTGAGAGATGTGACCAGTGACAATAAAGTATTGGTATGGCTAATGAATACATTGAAATGCCGTTGGCAAATATATGCGGACATGGAGATGTCCAGGTGCCAACAAGAGATGTGGTCATAAAATGTTGCAAAAAAGCAGGATTAAAAGTAGAAAAATTTGAAATTCGTAAAGGTATGCGAATGCATTGTGTTGTGAGAAAACCTATGGGAAAGGCGATAGGAAATGAAAGATAAGTATCTTAGGGAAACACGAATGGTTGATTTTTCTAATCCGGCAATTCAAAAACTTATTCAAAATATGAAATGGAAGGAAATGGGTGAATTTGAAAGGATTAAGGCAATCTACAACTATGTAAGAGATGATGTTTTATTTGGATATAATATTGATGACGGAATTTCAGCTTCAAAAGTACTTGCAGATGGTTATGGACAATGTAATACAAAAGGAACTTTATTTATGGCACTTTTACGTGCCTGCAATATTCCATGCAGAGTACATGGTTTTACGATTGATAAAAGCCTGCAGAAAGGAACTATGACCGGGTTTGTTTACCGTAATGCTCCAAAAAAACTATTTTCCATAGCTGGGTAGAAATTAATTTTGAAAATCAGTGGTACGAACTGGAAGCTTTCATTTTGGATAAAACCTACATAAAGAAGTTACAGGAACAAAATTCGGAATGTACAGGTGCATTTTGCGGTTATGGAGTAGCAGTCAAGGATTTCAGAAATCTCATTATTGAATTTGATAGGAACAATACTTATATTCAGAGCGAAGGAATCAATCAGGATTTTGGTGTTTATGACTGTCCAGATGAACTGTTGAAGGAACATCATCAAGAAATTTCAGCCTTTTAAAGCATTTGCTTATAGACATATTGGAAGACACCTCATGAATCGTAATGTCAGGAAGATTAGAGAACGATAGTTTTAAGCTTTTAGAATTAAAAATTTGTAGGAATATAAAAACATGGAATTAAGACTATTGCGCTATTTTCTGACGGTGGCAAAAGAACAGAGCTTTACAAAAGCAGCAGAACAATTGCATATTACCCAGCCAACGCTATCCAGACAAATGGCGGCATTTGAAGAGGAGCTTGGAGTAACATTGTTTATTCGAAACGGGAAGAAAATATCGCTCACTGATGAAGGAATTTTATTAAAAAGGCGTGCCTTGGAGATTCTTAATCTTGAGGAAAGGACGCTTGAGGAACTGAAAGGAAAAGAAGAGGTTGTAGAGGGCACGATAACCATTGGATGCGGTGAATTTGCAGCAGTGGAGACATTGGCGGAGATATGTAAAACATATAAAGAAAAATACCCGCTGGTTCAGATTGTATTGCATACTGCAACAGCAGATGCAGTGTATGAGATGATGAGCAAAGGACTTGTAGATATTGCATTATTCATGGAGCCGGTGGACACCGAAGGGCTGGATTATATCCGGATCACAGATTGCGATCACTGGTGTGTCGGAATGCGACCGGATGATCCGCTGGCAGAAAAAGAGTTTATAAAAAAAGAAGATCTTATTGGAAAGCCCTTGATCCTGCCGGAAAGAATGAACGTTCAAAGTGAACTTGCCAACTGGTTTGGAAAAGACTTTTCAAAATTGCAGATTGCTTTTACGAGTAATCTTGGAACGAATGCCGGAGTTATGGCGGCAAATGGACTGGGGTATCCAATTTCAATTGAGGGTGCTGCAAAGTATTGGCGAGAGGATATTCTTGTACAGCGAAGAATTTCTCCTGAAATCAAGACTAGTACGGTGATTGCTTGGCGACGGAATATTCCATATTCTTTGGCAGTCCGTAAAATGATTGAGGAGATTAATGCTTTTCAGGCATAAAACAAAATTCAATATAAGCATTAGACATAATGAAGCGATAGAGCTTAAAATAGATGTGTAAGATGAATGTAAATCTTATACATCTATTTTTTTGTGAAAAATACGTATAGAAAGGGGCTTTTTATTATGAGTAAAAAATTAGTGGCATTTTTCAGTGCAAGCGGAACAACAAAAAAAGTAGCACAGATGATCGCAGGGAAGCAAAAGCGGATTTGTTTGAGATTGAGCCGAAAGTTCCATATACAAAGGCTGATCTTGACTGGATGACTAAAAAATCCCGCAGCAGTGTGGAAATGAGTGATAAGAAATACAGACCGGAGATTATGAAGATAAAGAGATGGATATGAGTTCTTATGACGAGATCCTTCTAGGATTTCCTATCTGGTGGTATGTGGCTCCGACAATTATAAATACATTTTTAGAAGCCTATGATTTCAGTGGTAAAAAGATTGTATTGTTTGCAACCTCCGGTGGAAGTGGATTTGGGAACACTGTGAAAGAATTGCAGTCATCTGCACCAGACGCAGTTATCACAGAAGGCAGCATGCTAAACCGTGGAACAAAACAGGAAATCAGTGAATGGATAAACTCTTTATAAACAACAGTGCTATGGAGGTATACAGAAAATGGGAAAAATAGTACAGACAGCAGGAACGAAATGCACTTGGTAAATTTGCACCGGAGTTTGCACATTTAATGATGATGTGCTTTTCGGTGAAAACTGGAATAACCAGGATATTGATCTAAAAACAAGAAGTATCATTACGGTGGTTGCTCTGATGGCTTCCGGAATTACAGATTCTTCTTTAAAATATCATCTTCAAAATGCAAAAAATCATGGTGTAACACAAAAAGAGATTGCCGCAGTAATCACACATGTCGCATTTTATGCAGGATGGCCAAAAGGATGGGCAGTATTTAATCTGGCAAAGGAAGTTTGGGAAGCAGGCGAGGGAGATTTGCCATACGAGGATGAAGCAATGAGAGCTCATGCAAAAAGAGATGGTATTTCCAATCGGTGCACCAAATGATGGTTTTGCACAGTATTTTTCTGGCAGAAGTTTTCTTGCACCGATTTCCACTTCTCAGGTTGGCATTTTCAATGTAACTTTCGAGCCCGGATGCAGGAATAACTGGCATATTCATCATGCAAAAAGCGGTGGGGGACAGATTCTGGTATGCGTTGCCGGAAGAGGATATTATCAGGTGGAAGGCAACGAAGCTGTAGAAATGAAGCCAGGCGACTGCATCAATATTCCGGCAGAAGTAAAACACTGGCATGGGGCCGCTCCGGATGAATGGTTTTCACATCTGGCAATAGAGGTGCCGGGCAAAAATAGTTCCAATGAATGGCTTGAACCGGTAAGTGATGAAGAATATAGAAAACTAAAATAGGAAGGTTGAAAAAAGTATATCAGCTGGGAGTCAATCCCCCAGCTGATATAGCCTCGCAGGATTGCAGAGGTGCGCGTCATGCAATTGCATGACGCGCACCTCGCAGCAAGAATGCCGAGGCATTCTTGAATTATAAGACAATTTGCATATGGAGGTTATATTTATGTTGAAAACAGCGATTGCTATAAGTGGACCATTTGGTGCAGTCAAAGAACAGTGTTCCGGACTGTATGCGCAGACGATGGCTGAAAAAGGATACCTTACTATTGCATTTGATCCTTCTTTTACGGGAGAAAGTGGAGGCAATCCAAGATACATGGCTTCTCCGGATATTAATACAGAAGATTTCATGGCTGCTGTTGATTTCCTTTCTGTTCGGGAAGAGGTAGATCAAGATAGAATAGGAATCATTGGAATCTGTGGCTGGGGTGGGATGGCTCTTAACGCAGCTGCACTCGATACAAGAATAAAAGCAACGGTTGCATCTACCATGTATGATATGACAAGGGTAAATGCGAATGGGTACTTTGATTCTGAGGACAGTGAAGAAGCACGTTATGCGAAGAAGCAGTCGCTGAATACCCTCAGAACACAAGAATACTGTAAAGGCGAATATTCCAGAGCTGGTGGTTGTGTTTCTCTTCCGGTTCCAGAGGATGCCCCTTTCTTTGTAAAAGATTACAGTGAGTATTATAAAGGCAGATGTTATCATAAAAGGAGCCTGAATTCAAATGATGGCTGGAACAGTATTGGATGTATGTCATTTATGAATCAGCCAATATTAAAGTACAGTAATGAAATCAGAAGTGCAGTCCTTATCGTTCATGGAGAAAAAGCACACAGCTATTATTTTGGAAAAGATGCTTATGAAAATATGATCAAGAACAGCAAGTACACATCCAATAAAGAGTTACTAACAATTCCAGGGGCTGTTCATACAGATCTTTACGATAATCTGGAGGTGATTCCATTTGATAAAATCCAGAAATTTTTTTGAAGAAAATGGGGTTGGTTAATTACGGCAAAAAAAGTATTGATCATATCGACAAGTCTTCGAGGAGGGGGCAATTCTGATATACTTGCAAATGAGTGTGCAAAGGGAGCAAAAGAAGCGGGGCATTCTTGGTTGGCATATGGATAGATTGCTTCTTTGTTAAGTAGTGAATTGATTATACTATAAAATGGGTTAACATACTACCAAATTTATAGAGATTGTTGCCTGTTCTTTATGTCTTGAGTAGTGGGCATATTTTTCCCAAGATGCTGATTGAGATTTTTCTGCTTCATCAGTTCCTGATACTCTGCTTTTAGCTTATCAACATTCAATCCTTTTAAGTTTATCCCAGTCTGCTCAAGTACACTCCTTGTACCGCCATAAAGAATAATCTGGCTTTCGTATCTGCGGAAATATGCGTCAGGGTTCTTGGCTTTTTTGTAGCCGATATGATAGGAGCGGTTGTCTTTGTACTGCTGTGCGTATTTGATGATTTCCGCAAGGTCTTTGATGCGGTGTTCCAGTTCCACCACGCTCTGCTTTGCAGACTTTCCGGCTTCGGTTTTCACTGCAATTTTGTGTTCCAGTTCTGCAAGGGAACCAACCTCATTATAGCTCTGTGCGGCAATCTTTAAATTCTCGATGGCAGCCCACCTTTGCAGTCCCGGACTGCTTTTGAATTTTTCGTCAGAGGTGTCAATGAGCCTGCGGGCAGAGTAGTAGCCCTTTTGGGAATCACTGCCTTTCGTTCCCGTTTCCTTTCAATGCGTTCCCTGATACGTTCCTTTGTGTATTCCTTACCCAAAGACTTCGCACTGCCACGCACAAAACGCTCTTTATCTAGAGGGCGGAATGAGATGTATTTGGCAGCTCCTTCTTCAAAAGTTTCCCCCTTGATTTCATACCCTTTGGCTCTCATCAGAAGCAGAAATTCTTCGTAAGTGGAAGCCGACTTGATGCAGAAATTGATGTCCTTTCTGATCTGCGTTTTCCACGCAGAACCATTCTGGTCGGACTGCCATTCTTCGTATATTTTTCTGCCACGCTGGGCACCCGGAATGATGACGGAAAGATTGTGTTCCTTGCACAGTTCATCACTCAGTTTCCGGATGTGGTAATAGGACTGTTTGCAGTCGTGATATTTGTTGTGTTCGATGTTGTCAGCGGCACAAAAATGATGTGATTATGAACGTGTTCTTTGTCAATATGGGTGGTTACAACATACGAATATTTCCCCTCTAAAAGTTTATCTGCAAGTTCCTTTCCAATGTGGTGTGCTTCTTCAAAACCGACCTCTCCCGGAGCAAAAGCCTGTATCAGATGATAGGCTTTGTTGGGACTGTTTTCCCGGCAGTGGTCGAGGGTATATTTGAAGTCATAAGCTGCGGTTTCCGGAGAACAGGCATAAGAGGAAACGAACAATTTTTCATCGGTCTTTTCGGGGTTGCAGATGTAGTCTATCGCTTTATCAACGGTTGCTTTGATAGCATGGATTTTTGTGTACGCCATACTTTATTCATCAACTCCTTTACTTCGTTTATATCCTCTTGATAAATGTTTCCAGTGCTGTTTACCCGGTAACTGTAATCAACATCATACACATATCCATATAAGATCAGCTTGCGCAGGAACGCAGACATACTCTTCATGCCGGATGCTTTGAATTTGGTGTTGAGGATGTACTGCTCATCATCGCTGAGATAAAATTGCACCGGATTGGTGCGGTTTCGATTTGTCATTTCTGCCACTTCCTTTCTGATTTTGGGTACAAAAAAACTGCTGTAAAATGTTCGATTTTTACA